>JACSEM010000040.1_pt1 | contig 7518 bp, 5 predicted proteins | sample 8225391 | NCBI WGS metagenome assembly JACSEM01 (sample SAMN15704306, study PRJNA253121) | viral metagenome | isolation source: viral DNA from sea star tissue collected in USA, Friday Harbor and Canada... | host: Evasterias troschelii | collected 2013 | reverse complement strand
AAATTTACAATAGGTATCAATGGAGTTCTACTTGATTGTAAAGGAGATAGTCAGTTTCCGATACCAGACATTACTATAACAGAGCTCGACTGCAGCTGTATTGTGAGGAGGTATTCTTGTGAAATAGTAAGATAGAAAACCAAACGTGGACCTCTCCTAAAAATAGTGTTTGTTTCAAACGTCAGAACAAAATTTTGAACAGGTAGTATAGACCTGGACCAATCAAAAGAAATTACAGGAGCATACCCACCTGGTGCTTGAAAGAGATAGCCGCCTGGATCAATAGCGGCGTCTTCAGCTTCAAAAGTGCCATACGCTTTAACAATACCAGAAGTTGGAGTGGGAGCGTTCAAATTACCACTATCGTCTTCTGTAAGATGTTCTCGTTTCAATAAAAACCCGTCGAGAATATCGGTGTGGATTACAGGGGTTAACTTAGAGCTGAGCCCGCTATCCGTTATTTTCAACCCACCAGCGGCAGCGTCAAGTTTAATTTTAACTCCATCAGCGTCTTTTGTCAGCCCTGATGGTTCGCTCAAAGCCAGCTGGTTACTCGGGCGGGTAGCCAGCTTGAGACCCGTATTGTCAATAACAAGAGACTCGTCAGCCAGTTTAACTTTCAAGCCGTCAACGCTTAAGCCGAGCCCCGACGGTTCATCAGTTTTTATTTGTAGTTGATCGTTGGCATTATTAACAACCCCACCGCTGGAAGCCACAGCCGCTGTCGCGCCAGCAGGGGTGGGAGTGTAGCTAAGCCCCGCTTCAGTTTTAATAAAACTATAGGGGGTGCCAGCCAGCGCTTCTCCAAAGCCTGACACGTCGTTCAACTTATCTAAGGAAATGCTTTGCCCTCCTGACACGTGCGCCTGCATGCTTAGAGTATACAAACTAATATATTATTATTTAACATGTTAAATATTTATCGCTGCCTATATATACTATGGCGCGAGGATTACGACTAGGTTGGCCATCGAGATTAATTATTGTTGGCGGTAGTCACACAGGCAAAACGTACTTAGTGAGGAACATGGTTTTGCGACAAGACTACGGACCCTCAAAGCGTGAATTAGAAATTATAGTTGCGTCACCGACGCAGGCATCGCTGGATCAACAGATTTGGAAAGATTTGAAGGCGAGGGGGTTCAACCTAACCAAGATCCTTATTCCGAGAACTGGGTTCCCCGCTGCAATTACCGCAAAGCCCGCACCCAACAAAAAGAAGCTTATCATACTAGATGATGTGGACCAAGTAACGGAAATGAAAGGCGGGCGCACGTTTCTGTTAGATCTGTTTGGCACCGAGTCGCACCATTCTAACATCTCGGTAACCTTCATAACCCACCACCTTAAGTTCGGTTCTCCCGCTATAATCAACTCAACGACGGCGGTGATTATCACAGGGCTTATACCCAGTTATCTGAAAGACGCGGCGAAAACGCTGGGGCTAACCAGCGAAGAACTAGTTACCGTGGAAGATGTGCTGGCTGACCCCGCTGGCCGCGACGCAAGTAAGAAAGATAACGAGAGGTTTGTAGGGTTGTTCAACCACATCGTTGTGTGGATGCAACCTCTGCATGAGATTAAAAAAGTTGCCGGGGTAGAAACTTCGATCCAGGAGTCGCGGCTCTACACGTTCCCTCGGACCATCGAGAAGTCTTTACCTCTCCAGCCAGTTACAGCGCTGTAATTATTTATTTCCATTGGACATTAAAGTGGTATCAGTATAACTATTGACAATGAAGACAGCTGCAGCAATCTCATCGTGCGATGGTGTTACCCCCGACGACATGGAGCGGTTCAATGGCATGTACGTCAAGCCACACAAAACGTCAGCCCTGCGTGAAGCGCTGCAGCAGTGCCTGGGAGACAAACCGAAAGAAGAAATCCTTACCATCTTAACGCAGCTAGAAAATATACCCAAGCTACCCCTATGCCTCATAGCCGCTGTTGCGGCGTATATTAAGAAAGTCAAAGCTATGCCCGATAAAAGTTTAGAAGCCGCAACGGCGGAAGAACTTACTAGTAGCACCGATGAAGAGTTTGTCGATGCGAAAGAAAGCCCCAGCGACGATGGGACCAAATCTGAAGACAAACCCTCAGATGTTGGTGAGGATGATAAGACATCCGTAGCCGGTGATGACGATGAGTGCGACGATGCTTACAAGGAAGGTATCGCCGATGCTATCGACCTAACCCCTCAAATCTCTCAACTACAAGAACTGCTTGAGAGCATCTCTAGCGAGCGCAAAGAACAAGACACTATGAAGCGTGAACTGCAGACCCTGCGCAGTGAGATTATAAAAGGTTTTGCCCCGTTGCAGGCTTTGATGCAAGAACTACCCAAAGAGTGTAATAGAGTTGCCGACCTCATGCCCAGCCACACCCTCGCTGCTCTTGAAAAACTAACCCCAAACCCCGCGGTCGCGCAGCAGCAGTATAATTCAAATAGCCTGCTAGCTCAGATCAGAGGCGGCACCCTCGGAATTAAATATTAATTAAAGATATATTATAATTACACTATTATAGATATGGCTGAAACCTACCGCATGAAAACATTGGACGAGCATGAGGTTGAACTAAAGCTAGAACGCGACGCCCGACTCAAACTTTCAAAATCTTATTCTACGGGTAAGAAGGTGTTCCAGGGAATAGACACAGCTCTCACGGTAGCGGTGGTTGGGGTGAGCGGATCGGGCTTACTAGCAACACTGCTTACTGGTCTGCTGCCAGTGGGAGTGGTTTTTCAGGGGGTAGCAGTAGGGATAGGGATGATCAAACTGCTAAACAAAATGGTGACCAAGCGCTGCACTCTAAGCAGCAAAAACATTTAGAGATCTACCACCTGTCTCAACTGCAGTTGAATAACATCGAGACTCTGTTGTCTTCAGCGCTAGATGACGGAGCGGTGTCTAAAGAAGAATTTGACGGACTCATCGCTGCAATTCAAGACTACTATACGCAGAAAAAAAAGATTACTAAACGCTACAGTAAGCTCGGCGCTAAAGCGAGAACTACCGCTCTAAACGCTCTCACATCTGACTCATCTAACAGTCAGTAACTTTAAATACTTGGCGCCCCCGCGTGATAGCGGTGTATGGCAGCTTGGGTGAGTAGAAGGGGCAGTTCTTATATGCTATAATGTCATTGAGATGAACCGCTACTTTGTCGAATGTCTGCCCCTGAGCCTTATGAGTTGTAAACGATGTGGCGTCAACCATAGGTGTTGAATTCTCCATGTACGACTTAAGCTGCCCCCGGTTTATTTTTTTACGTTTTAGCAGAGCTGTGAGGTTGGTGATGAACCGTGTGGTACCGACCTTACCCTCTAGCGGCCACTCATCTGTGATAACTCCTAGTGCATCAATAGTTCTTGCCTGTGGCGCTATTTGAGTAAGAACAGTACCAGCGCTGCCCAACTCTGACGACCTAGTCAACATCACAGGGCGTGGGTATTGAGTCGATCGGATATTCTTTGCCGTTGCATTGCGCCATGTAAGGATAGGGATGTTCTCGTTGTAACAGTCTTGTAGAGATTTGGTTGCGCATTTGTTTAAAGCTCCAAGGGGGTCTGTCAAGGCTTGTGTGTGTACATCTCTAGTATGTTGATTCTTTGCTCTGTAGTTATGTTTCAACTCAACAACCTCCCAGCCATCATTCAGTAAATCTGGTGTAGTCATTGGGGTGCCATTTACAGGCTCTAGCTGGTTGAGGTCACCTACGATTATAATTCTTTTTGCTGACTTGATCAGATGCTTGTCTACCATCGAAAACTCGTCTAGCACCAGGTCCTTAGTTACACCCTCAAAGGTTAGAGGGGTGAGTCCTTTAAATCTGAAGGGCTTGACGCCGTCAGAGACTCTAGAGCACTTGCACACGTTTATCTCACAGGTCATAGGGTTGCAAATGCCTGGCTCGTGTTCTTGACAGACGCACTGAATGTGTTGGATGGGAGAGTTGCTGTATAAGGGGCTGCCAAAGTCATCCGTCCAAGAGTAGCACATTTTATTTTTAATTAGGAACTTGTGTATCGTAGTGCCTTCAGCATACATGTTAGCTGCTAGGTTTGTGGGCGCTAGAATTGCTACAGAGGGGTTGTGTTGTAAAGATCTGGTGAGGGTGGTTTTTCCTGTGCCGGGTCCTCCTGTAATACACAGCTTGTCTATGTCACCAGCCAGCCACCGGGCGATTTGTTCGCGCGCCGCGGCAATCTCAGGGTTCGCAGTTTCGTCCGCAGCTACGGCTTCGATGTCAGGTTGGTGAGAGGTTGCCTGATACCCGTACGGCGGCATCACATCTTTAACTGTTTGTATGTAAGTTGGTGGGTTGCGTTTGTTGTTTGCGGCTGAGTATTGCTTGAGGGTTTTAACAATGCGCACACCTTGCTCTATGTCACGTTTCCACATGTCCATGGTATGAGAGTATCTGCCCTCGCTGAACTCTGTATACTGCGCTATGATACAGTTGATTTCGTTGAACAGAGAGGAGGTGTCCCTGGCGATCATCCTACCACCCTTAAACGTGGTGTGTATCTGAAGCTTGCCAGTCTTGTTGTTCATTGTAATGCACAGCTTAACCTTAGAGCAAATGAACATTCCAAACACGATGACCAAGTCATCACCGTTCTCAGACTTGTAGTCGTTTTTAAATTGCCCCATGTCAGGTCCTATAAACTTTTGCATGGCTGGTGAGTCTGCTACGGTTTTCTTAACGTATACAGAGTCTGTGTCGCTGTAGTAGATGGAGGGTGTGAAGAAACCGTCAAACGCTTTGATAGCGTTGTTCATAATCTTTTTAGATTTCGCTAAAATCTCAGCTCCTATGTGTGAAGGACCGCCTACAGCCATGGGACGCTCGTTGTGATTTTTCAACGTAACCAAGTTCCACCCGTGGGGCATTTCAATATACTTAGCAACGCGTTGCACGTTATGAAGTTTCTTTTGAAACACAACCTTTTCTGGTATGTCTTTCTGAACCATTTTGCCGTATATAGAGTTAGATATAAGCTTGAGTGCGTCGCTTTTAATTTTGTTTGTGCTCTTTACCTTGAGGCGTTCGTAATATAAAGCCTCCATGCACGCAGCGAGCGTATCAGTTTTCTTTGTCCATCTAATCCCCTCAATAACCTTACCAAGTTTGTATCCCAGGGAGTGCGCTTCTTTGAGGTCGATGTTCGTGTAAGTTTCGTTCACCAGGTTTTGGTTGCTCCACACTAGCGATCCATCTGACGCTTTGGTGGGTAATACGGGGAACAGAATATTCGGTGGTGGCTGAATTAGGTCGAGCGTTGCAATCACAAGATCGTCCGTTGCCAACAAGTCTGCGGTTGTGCCTGTGAACATTACTGCGCCACCAACGTGCGCACCGTCGAGCGCCATGGCTGAGGGGTACAGCGAATTAGCGTCCAGTGAGATAAGCCCTTCATCTTTGTTTTTATCTGAGATGCGATATGTCTTCCACGCGGGTTCAGGGCCTTCTTCTAGTTCTTTATATTCTGCGAGAGTCTCTTCATTAGCTTTAAGATTTTCAAGCATCTGCTCCCACTCGGGATGTTTGTACTTTCGAATGCAACACTGGACTCTGCCACCTACCACAGCTTTACGAATGAAGTTGCGAATTCCTGGGTGAGTTTGTTTTTCACCTTCTAACCCTTCCTGTATAGCATATGCCATCGCTGCGGATGGCGCGGTAAGGAACCGAACCACCGGTGTCATCCGCGGTCTCTTGGGTTTGATGCCAACCTCTTGGTACATTCTATTGATGAGCACGATTAACCGAGTAACGAGCTTGACGTCGCGTTCTAGATACGGCTCCCACTCAGCACGTCTTGCTTCCCAGTTGTCTACAGTAATTGAGTCATGATCCATCTCACCCTTGGTTATAGGGAATTTAAACTTAACCGCTATGTCTGCCAAGGCGCCGCTAATGTGCTTACATGTGTCTCTAAAGACGAATGTTCTCTGGGGGTATGTCAGCGATTTTATCTTTAGCTCTATGACGCCACCGGGTGTTTTAATCATGGAGTGCGGCGTAAAGTCTACAAACAAGCGCTCGTCTCGCAACACCATATAGATGTCAAACCTTGCGCCGTTATGTGCGAATAGGAAACATTTTTCAATTCGCTTTGGGTCGCCTTCATCTTCATCAATCTTTTTAAGCATGTCAGTTACAGCGTGCTTGTCAGTGGTGTACTGCACTGGAAACTGATCAACCTTAGCCAGAGTCTTTTCGTACTCCATTTCACCTTCAAACTGGTACATCACCAATTTTTGAAAGCCACAAGCGTATGTTTGAAACAGTTCTTTATTAAGTGTCTCTAGGTCGTAGCTGTAGGTTATAACACTCGGGATAGTTTTACGTTTTTGTTTGCGCTTGGTTTCAACTTTATCCTCTGCGTCAAATTTTGGTTTGACTTCAGGCTCTGCGTCAAATTTTGGTTTGACTTCAGGCTCTGCTTCAGGCTCTACGTCGAATTTTGGTTTGACTTTATAAGAGAGTGGAGCGGTGTGCTTGAGCCGTGGGTCACTAATCAGGTCGTTAGACTTGTAAGCCATGTACTTGTCCGCTATATGTTTTTCAATGTGCATGCCACTCTTGTCTTCAAGCTCTGATAGCAGCAGAGGTTTAATCAGAATCCAATGTTTAAGATCTGTAGGCTTTGGGGTGTGGCCAGTCTCAGGGTTAATAAGCGCTAGGTAGTGATCTTTCCCTTTTTCATTTTTAGCGTACCTGTCGCATGAGGTGTGCTTAGTACCACCGGCTGGCTTGTAACGATAATAAGAGACGCTGAGGTCGTGTTTCTTGCAAAACCTTGTAATAGCCATACCAGATAAAGATTTGTTGTTCTTTTTCTTAAAGTGTGTTGCGAGATCTTTATCTGGATATAGGTAGCTCAAACATTGTTGAGCGCAGTTGTTGCCAAGGGGAGAGATGAGATAGTCGTTAGGGAGTATTTCATATACGCCAGCGTTGCCATATTTGGTAACCCGCTGTGGTTCTGGTGGGAGCTTTTCTTGCGTTGGGAAGAAAGTGATATTTTGTGCTGGCTTGTCTTCTACGCTAGAACCTTTTTTAATCGCGGTACTCAAGTTTGACGGAGTGATCCAAACGGTGGTGCCAGCGCTCGTTGTGTATCTCACATGCCCCTCCCGACCATCGAGGGTATCTAACAGTTCTCTAACGCTCATGTCTGGAAACTCTTCAGTGGGCACGTTGGTGTTGCTCGACATGGTGCTGCTTGTATAATATAGCAAATATATTAGTTCAGTTGAAAATTAATTAATTGCTGTGTGCCTGTAGCTGGAGCAAGTCTGACGTATATCAGACGGTATGTACTAGAATCACACTTGTTCAATTGGAAATTTAATTGTGTAGAGAGCTTGTTTGCCAAAATAACTTGTTCCAGCTGTTGCACAAATCCCGGTACCGCACATGGGCGAGGCGCGTAGGGGTACGCTGCGACAAACCCGCTGGGATGCCTCGATGCAACGTGCGAAGGCGCCACCTCGTTTCCGTTGATTT
>JACSEM010000038.1_pt1 | contig 7580 bp, 2 predicted proteins | sample 8225391 | NCBI WGS metagenome assembly JACSEM01 (sample SAMN15704306, study PRJNA253121) | viral metagenome | isolation source: viral DNA from sea star tissue collected in USA, Friday Harbor and Canada... | host: Evasterias troschelii | collected 2013 | reverse complement strand
TTGTAAAGTCGAAACAATTCAAAGAAAACAGTATCTGACAGAGAATGCATCCACCTACCAAGAGAGTCTCATTGATCAGCCAATAGCAGGGTTTTCCAACTACACAATCTACATGGATGATCAGTATATCTCAACATGGCAAACAGAGGTAATAATTGATGGAAAACTATATCGAAGATTCTCAGAAACAACCCAAGCAGTCTCACAATTTACCTCTAAAGAGTATGGAACAATCTCCATAGATCATTCCCTAGGTAGAGTCACAATTAACTCTGGATATAAAGCGTACCAACTGAGAATTACCCACTCTGCATTTAATATGGGTCGATATAGGGCTGTATCAGATTCAACAGGCATCAGATTTCTAGGCAATCCATATCTACATCAAGATGATCGAAGAGTTGTATATTCCCAAGCATGCAAGCCACCAATGCTTCTCTCACCTAAAGATAAATCCGTCAATCCAGAATACGACAACGCAGCCACTCTCTACGCCATAGAAAATTTAGCAGTCTATTCACGAGATATGTGTAACCCAGCTGTCATGCAGATCATCAACGATAAGAAAATAGAACAGATCGACAGACTAACAAGACTGGTCTCATCCTACAGAACAAAGAAACCTATGACAGGATTAGATATGCAGATCATTGGAGGCTCATATGGGATCGGTTTCTGAGCTACCTCTCGCTACAACATTCTCTACAGACCAAGCTCTCTATGCTCAACAGGGTGATGCAGGAGCCGTCACAAACAGTATGCTCTATAATCTCACCCCAATGGATAATCGCCTCTACTCTAGACCAGCATTCCAAGAACAGCTCACAGAAGATCTTGACCCAGCAGAAAGAATCTTACAATCAGCTCTAGAGAACAATTTCCTTATTGTGACAACAACTAAGAGAATCATACTCTTCAATATGCTCACTGCATCCAAGACAGCAGAATCTATCTTCCCAATTACACCAGAGGTAAAAGTATCAGGAACTCATTACCTTAACTCCTACTGTATTGCCACCCAAAAGAATGGCTTCTATGTCATTTCAACAACCAAAGGGTCAAATGCAACAGTGACCCACACCGCATCAGTTACAGCGCCAGTACCATACACAAACTCTAAAGTAACAGGGGCAAATGTAATCTCCTCCTATGGTAACTACCTGCTCATTGGTTCTCTCTATATACAAGGTACAAATATAGATGTGCATGAAGAATCATACATTCTCTATTCAAAACTATCTCAAACAGCTATCCAGAATCCAACTTTACCAGTAGTGATCAACGACTCCACATTCGAAAAGCAGTATCCATTGATCTTAGCAGCAGCAGGAGAACTAGTAGAGTTAGCATGGTTCTCCAATCAAATTATAGCCTCCTACTCTAGTGGTGAATCCTTCACCCCTCAACTTATTCCATCGATCATCGCCCCCTTCTTAGTTCGACGAATCTCCACAAATTTAGGCGCTATTTCAGAAAATTGTACCGTTGTTATGGAGGATCTCGCCTTCACCTTAGCAAATGGTTCTGTTGCATCTATCTCTCAAGCAGGATCAGTAGATCGATTGGGTGAGAATATACGATCCTTCATTATCAACAGAAACTCTATTCCAATCTCATCCTCTGTTAATAGTAGAATGCAATCTATTCTCTGGGTGATCTCATCTAAACTCTGCACACGTTCTACGAATCAATTACTCGTCATGAACTATATGACATACCAGTTCTCCACCTGGGGCATTGCTGACCCTTATACTATTGTTTCAATAACAAAAGCTTTAGAGCGAAACAGAAACTACATTCTGATAACCTCTCCAGATAAGCTACATATCTGCCTCACAATTCCAGATGATGGTGTAGATATCCTTGACTCAACCTCTATTCCAATCAACCATCTGCTCTTCTCCCCATCTGTTCTTCCAGCAGAGAGAAAATCATTACAATTAGCAAATCTTGATCCTATCCGTGTTGTTCTCACAGCATCCTGTCCTATACCCCTAACAATCTATGCAGCAAAATACGGATACTCTGCCACAGAAAAGAACCCAGATAACTGGAAACAGCTAGCATCACCAACTCAACTTGAGCTACGAAACCCAGCAGCTGTGGCATGCAATTCCTACTCATGCGCATTCGCAGATTCCCAATCCTCCACAGGCACATTCATATCATTAGATATCGTATCAACAAAGAGATTCTCCTTAGAATATGCCACAGTAGAATCATCCATTGTAAAGGGATAAATAATGGTACATTTATCTAAAATATACCTTTAATTTTATCAACCATTCCTATATACAGAAGTCATATAATAGCATGAGGTTTTCCCCATATGGCTACCAAATTTGATTCCACAAAACCAGATCTAATCAATCAAACAATCCCAGAAGCATTCGACTCAGCTAGAGAGAATGATGTCTCTCAAGATACCGCAGTCTCACGAGATCATTATCCTGCTTCAGAAAAGGATGATGCCCTACGTGGAACACATAAACTTCTTACATTCAACACAGTAGCAATACTCACATCTCATCCAGATACAAAGGCAGATGAGTATAAAATCTACCTTTATAAGGATTCTACGGGAGTCAGTCTCCATACTCGTGAACCGAACAACGCAGTTCCTAAGATGGTTCCTGGATTTATAAATGGGTCGTTTATAAAATCTATCAATAAACTAGTTGGAGATAAAGATGCAGACTTCACCATCTCTCAAGCAAGCACAGGTGAAGTAACAGTTACAGGAAGAACAAACGGCATAGAATTAGGTCTATCCAAAGCAGTCAAAGATGAAATAGCACGAATAGCTATCCTTGCATCAGATATCGCAACAAACCAACAAGCAATTCAAATCACAGACCAGAAAGTTTCAAAAAATGAATCAGATATCTCCAGCCTCTCATCTACAGTAGCATCAAATCAGAATTTAATATCAAACAATACAGATGATGTCAGACAGCTCAAAACAGATGTCTCAACAAATAAGAGCAACATCTCTTCACTAACATCTGAATCTGCAACACATCTAAAAGATATAACCTCATTAGATGGATCAATCACTACCAAAAAAACAGGTCAATCTGTAGACCTATCCGTACACGCTTCCGCATCAGGAGTCACAACCTTACAGGGATTATCAGGAGATATAAATCTCACAAGTAAGAACTCCACTCTGGTCATAGCAAAAGATGCCCAAAACATAGACCTAGAAGTCTTTCCTGCCAACATTCTATCCGGTAATCCAGATAACGCAGCTGTTCTCGGTTCAGACCAAAAAATCTTTGTAGCAAAAGGTGGGGGAACATCAGGTGTCGATAGCATAAACGGAATCAAAGGAGCAGCCATATTAACAGATGACACAACAAGTGGAATCGATGTTAATACAAATACAGCAACTAGAACAATGACCCTCTCATTGAATTCTACACAAACATCTGCTCTTCTCACATCTTCTCAAGTAGGAAATCAGCTCACTAAAGGAAGCGATAACAAACTATACGTCCCAGCCTCAATAACCACCTCCCTTAACGGAATGACTGGTGATCTAACAGCAGATTCAGATTCAAGCATCACAATAACCAAGAATGCTGGAGCAAAAACATTGACCTTTGCTACAGATCAACAGAATCTTATCTCAACAGATGCTTCCAACGCCCTCTCTCTAGGAACAGATAACAAATTATTCGCAACAGGTGGAGGAACTCCTGGAACTCCTGGTGTAGACTCAGTAAATAATTTAAAAGGAGCTGTCAAAATAGCAGCAGACACAGACCTAGGAACAATAAAATCAGTAACAACCCCTATAGATAAGACAATTACTCTATCAGTTCCAGATAAATTGACCCATATCAATCATTTCTATTACAATACTCTAGAGGGAGATGATACAACAGGGAAAGGAACAGCATACCTCCCATTTAGCACATTCGATAAAACATTATCATTTATCAAAGCAAAACGAGCAACAGGTTCAAAATCCTTCTCAATTATCTCACAAGACCCAATCAATTCTGGTCTCACATATACAGCAGAAGCAGGAATCCAGTGGGGTGATCGTTCAGATCCATCAGGTGTAATTGATTCCTCCAACATCACAGTTCCAATTAATCAAGCAGCTCTAGACCGCATCAAAGCTGGATCATTGCCGCTCTATCGAATCACAAATCGTCTAGTAACAGGGGACTCAAACGAAATAAAGATTATCATAGGAGCATCAGACACGATCCCATCTACACAACAGATAGAGACAGCAGGATTTATCTCCACCTACATTGTAGATCCAGATCATACCAAGGCTCTGATAACAATTTCAGGAACAGACCAACTAAAATCACCTATCATTTCTCGCCTCGTTGTTTTGATAGAGATCGAAGAATTCATTGAGCAATGGAGAGATGCATCTAAAATACCACCCCCACTTATTACTGTGGATTGTGCGGGATTCAATTGCTCATCCCAAGATAGATCATTTCATATAGATGTCGTTCTACGAAACAATTCCATCATTCAAGGCGAAATATCAAACTCCCCTACAACAAAATCCCCATTTATAACACTGATAAATTACGCACCAAACGTCCATCAATACCTAAACGTATCTCTGACAGGAGTCTTCTCTCCGGGTTCCATCCTATATGATCAGAAACAAATAGATCAAAACATCAAGGAGTTCTCTCTTATAGCTGGTGGAACAATTGCTGCATCCAACCTAATAGTTCCTGCAGTAGCACCTGTAAATCCTGTTTCTAACATCCTGATTTATGACGAAGGACTCAACCGATATAAACGATTCAATCCAATTTCTGGAGCATACGAACCTGTAGACGGCAAGTCTGGAGGAGGAAGCCCATCACCTGCAGATGTCCAAGAAACCTACTATTTTTCATCTCAGGGTTCAGATGATACGGGTCGTGGAACACCCAGCCAACCATTCCAAACGCTAAATACTACAATAACCTATGCAAATACGAGAAAACAGAATGTAAATTTCAATAATTTCGTCATCATATCTCAAAAAGGAGATTCATCCTCAGGAGCAAGAGATATAAATGGATCAGTCCTCACCTCCATGGTAAATGGAAAACTGTTCCTCAACCTTCCACAAACAAATCTATCTGGCGGATCAACCATCAATGCCAGAATAGATAACACGATTGTTCCAGATCAAGACCAAATGAAACTCATATTCAACGCATTTGGTGATGGTGACTGCTCTCTAACAGTGGATATAGATACAGTAGATTCAGCTGCAGATCAAAAAGATGAGATGAACTACACTCTAAAACTCTCTGAAATGTGGAAAAGCACAGCAGACAGCCGCCCCACTATCATCTTCAAGAAAGGTACAGGTACAGGTACATTCTCAGTCGTCAAAAAGATCAATCTATACGTAGACGTTGATCAAATTATAGAAGAGGCAGCAGTCTCCTCATCACCAGTTCAATGTTCCCCTATCGTAGAGGTCGTAGAAACAGGTTTATCCAATGCTGAATTCTTTGTCTATTTCAGAAACCTATCACAAAATTCTGCAAAGGTTCTCGAATTAACACAAATTCAACCAATATCTCCAATCATCAAGACAGGTACTGTAGATTCAACCAATCCAGTCACTCTAAAGATCGATCTAGAGATAGCAGACTTCCAATCCAAGCTCTTCAGATTACCAACAGCTCAGGAATACGACTCTGGAAAAGTAATTACAGATCTCTCATCTAAAATTAATGATCTAGACGCCAAAACAATAACATCTCAAGAACTCATTCTTCCATCTTCAGCAACAGCTTCATCATCAATGGCTATTGATGCTAGTAATATTCGATATAAAGATTCTTCAGGAGGAGACCATATTGTTGCAACACAAGATTTCGTTACATCTGCCATAGCTTCAAGCTCATCATCTAAACCAGCAGCACCTATATCTGGAAATCTTGCATTAAGTTTCTTTGGCGACATATTATCAGATCCATTGGCATCTTCATTATACTTACCAACAATTCACTGGAACGCCTCTACTGATTATCCTGATAAAACAGTTTTAGACAACTCATTTAAGCCATTCGACACAGTCCAGACTGAATTTACTTATCGTGCAATCGATAGTCAAAATGCTAGTGGAGAAATATTTGCAAGACAGCAATATTTATCAGAATGGATGGGTGTAAATTCAGACCCAAATGGATCTAGCTTTTTTGGTATTCCGCATTTATTGCTTGAGTCAAACTCCACTGTTCAGGTTTCTGTTGACAGCACATCGCAAAAGGTTCTTTTACATACGCTCAAATTCACATCTAGAAAGACCATTGACGATCTAAAGCTCACATATATCCCCGGAAATTGGATAGAGATATCTTTAAAAGATAAATCAAAATATGTGACTGGAGTTATTGCTGGAGAGATTGTTGCCGATTCTGCCGATTTTACATTTAATCTTTCTGTTCATTTTGTCTTTAAAAATGCAACTCTTCAACAAGATATGTTTCTCCCAAGGCAACTTGCATCACCACCACAAAAAGACATATGGTTGTCCCCATTCCCATCAGTAAACCAGTTTGAAACAACGAGACACACAAGCAGCTCTTCAGTTGCTAATTCTGATGAACTGACAGTGCCTATGCATTATTATTTAGTTGCACTGGAAGGAGGTTCTGATGTATTGAAAGAGGCCGTCATCATTCTTCCATACTCCTGCTCGTTTGGATCGTTGCTCGATAAAAATAGAGAGAATATAGGGCAGTTTCAGTTTAATGCCTCAAAAATACCAAAGGCAATTATAGATAAATTTTTCTCTGTATGGTCAGATGATATAAGCATAGGAATATGTCCTATGTTCTTACCGTCATACACTCAATCAAATATTCTTAGATCAATTATTGGCGGAACACTGAAAATGTCAGCAGCAAATGAACTTGCATTCTCATATGTTCATAGCTCATTACCATCGTCTCCACTACTTCAAAATAACCCAACCAACATGATAAAACTAATTGATGTTCCTGTGGCATCAAAGAAAATAGCTGCAGGGTATAAAATAGGAAGTTTTTGTGATGGCGTAGATATGACAATGAAAATATCAGCACCAATAGAGGTATCGCCTGATTTATATGGATTTCTACAAGGAGAAGATGAGGCTTCATTATATAAAGGAAGCTCCTACTACTCCCTAGCATCTAATGATGGAAAGTCAGAAACAATATCCATAAAAGATATACAAATACGATCAATTAATGCTGTAATTGATGATCCAGCATCCAAATATTCTACATTTAGAAATTTACTATATAGTAACAAAAGTGGATTGAGCAAAATCACCCTCATGATCAATGGGTGGATCATGCAAAACGCACCATATCAAGAGATTAAGAATAAAAAATTAAAAATAGTAGGGTCAAACCCAACACAAAAAGCTCCAGATCGACCATCAGATGATACCGTAATGAAAATAATGTTTGCTCCTACCACAGCAACAAATAAAGGAATATTTCTAAAAGCAAATGGTAGCCCAGCTGGGTCTTTACAATAATAACAAAAATATTATGAGGAAATAATAATGGCTATTGATAGAGGATATATATCTCTTGCTGCAC
>JACSEM010000037.1_pt1 | contig 7608 bp, 11 predicted proteins | sample 8225391 | NCBI WGS metagenome assembly JACSEM01 (sample SAMN15704306, study PRJNA253121) | viral metagenome | isolation source: viral DNA from sea star tissue collected in USA, Friday Harbor and Canada... | host: Evasterias troschelii | collected 2013 | reverse complement strand
ATATAAAAGAGAGAGAATATATATATAGAGGTTTAAGAAAGTGCTGTTATAGGAATTATCACTGATATTTCATAAAAAAGTCACTAATAACAACACTTTTTAACACTTTTACCTAACACCAAGGGTTGTTATCAAACACATTCTAATTTTAAAGTGTTGTAAACATAGGCTTTTAGTAGTAAATTAGTAGTTATATAAAATCTGAGTAAATGTGAGAGGTCATCAAAACTGATATCAGTAGAGAAAAAGCTCATATTTGGAATCACTATTTGACTGATAAGTAAAGTCATAAGGTAAGGTCTTTTTTTTATCATAAGGTATAAACATTCATAAAATATAAAAGCTTTGCTTAGAACACACATATGGGCCCTTCATATACATATCAGTAGAGTGCTGCCGATTTAAAAATATAGGTGTAATATATAAGAATAAATATAAGGAACACATATTAGTATAATATATTAGGGGGGGTGTATATATTAGTTGTGTGTATGTGTTGGGGGTTAAGGAAAGCAAAGCTTTCTTAAATAAATAATTAATAAAAAAAAAGAGCACTTTACAGTACTCTTTATATGTTGGATAAACATAATGGTGGAATGGGTAGGATTTGAACCTACATCTCTTACTTTCAATAGCAACTGCTTTACACTAGTTAAACTACCATTCCATATTAGTGGGTAAGGGATTTATAATCCCCTTTTACATCAATAACATCATTGACAGCCCTTTGGGTATTACATCAAAAAAAATAGTTGATAACCCATTTCACTATGTAAGTTTAATTAATGAACTATTTGAACTTAGATTCAATATGAGTATTTAACCTCTTACCTTCTAATTATAACAGATTATTATGATATTTGTACAGGTGCATATAAATTAATATTGAATACATCATACCATCTACTGTATCATCAGTGTGTCTCCTCTTAGTTTGCTTCTTAGGGTCAAAAGGTAATTGTGGTAAATCTTTCAATAACTCTTTACAATTTTCAGATATAGTTAATAATCCTTTACCTATTAATTCTCTTATAAATAAATATCTATTTCCTACTCTATTATCTTTTAAATGCTTTTCATTTATAGCTCTAAATCCTAATCATGGTGTAGGATATTTACCAGCCATTAATCTTTGTATAACTCTTAATGTATCTAAAAATGATATATCATTATTATCAATATAACATATGAAACCTTCTTGCATTTCATCATATCTTTCACCTCATTCAAAATGTTTCTTTATAATATCATAACATAACTCTCTTGATGACTTCTTTGTATGTGTTCTATTAGAATGATAATACTCATCTAAAATATATAATCTCTTATAATTAGCAAAAGCAGATTCATTTGTTGAACTAGCATGTAAATAACATGTTGTAGCATCTCCTTTAACAGATTGACCTATATCAATACCTGAACTAAGAACTACAAACTTTTCATTTCCATTTCATTCACCATAAACTCTATCTGGAATATCATGTCTTAAATTATATAATACTGGTAGTAAGAAATTACCACCTATTCTTTGTGTAGCACCTAAAATCATAGCATAGGTAATATCATCACCACCACCATCTCTTATTTCCTCTTTAAGTGTTTCACTTGATGCTGGATTAATTAAAGCATTTGTTCTTGATACAAATAGACCTTTACCTAAATCAAACTTCTTATCTTTATCTATGTATTCCTGTGAACCATAGTTTTGTAGTAATTCCTCATTAGTAGGTGTATATCTATCTATATACTTCTTAATTAATCAATAATCAGGTAATCAAGCATTATTAGAAAATATAACCTGTGGTTTAGCATTCTTATGATAATCATTAGACATATCATACCTTATAACAGAGTTTATCATTGTTAAGATATTTCTTTCATTTGTACCTATATCATCACTATCACCACCTTCTGCTTTATTTATATCATCTGCTGATATTAACTCCTCAAATCATATCGTATCAAAATATGTATTAGGATTATCAGTAGAAATAGATGATGTTGTATCTATCTTTTCAAAAGAAACAAACTTAATAATTTGACCTGTTGGTAAATATGTAATCTTTAAAGGTTGTGTTGTAAACTTAAAATTATCAATAAGATTAGGTATAGCTGTTTCACTTAATAAAGTAATAGCTTTCCTAATTGCTGGGAAAGTAGTATCTTGATTAGTTTTAATATATCTAGCTCCTACAACAACATTTCTTTGTTGGTCTTGTAAAAACTTAATAACTAAATATAAAGCTATCTGATAAGACTTACCAGCACCTTTACCACCTGTTAATACATTTCAGTAATGATTATTAAAGAGTTCTTTAAACTCTTTTAAAAACATATTATTCATTAATGAAAAAGTCCTTTCCTAATGTAAACCTAATATCAGGAACTCTTTTAGATGTATCAGCAACTTTAAATATCTGATTAGCAATTTGAACCGCATAATGTTTTTCAGTTATTTTCTCATTTAAACAGGTATTATAAAAATCTGTGATTCATCTCTGTGTATACATATTTCATCCTGCTTGAACTTCTTTATTATCCATAATATAATTTTGTAAATCAGAGAAAGGAATATTAAAACTATCAGCTACTTCATAAGGTGTAGGTATATAAGCAGATTGGAAACCATTTAAATATGTCTCTAAATGCTCTATAAAGTCTTTCTTAGACATTTTTGAGATATCTTTTGGTGTTAAGTCAAACTTATTTTTTACCCCTTGTTTGGTAGGTCTTTTAGAAAAAGATTTTTTACTACCTACTATTGTGTTTTTATCTATTTGTACTTCACTCTGTTTATAAATATCCATATATTCTAATTATAACAAAAAAGAACAACTTTTGTTGCTCTTTCTTGTTATAAGTGAAATATTGTTTCTAGTTTATAGACTTAGTTGGTCTTATACTTCTAATTATTAGTTTATTATAAATTTAATTGTTTTACCATCTATAATTTTTTCAATAACTAACTCTTTAAGTGCTGATGCTATTAGATATTTATTTGTTATATCTCCTTCAATTAAAATTCTATTTTTATTAATTTTAACTGTTAATTGTTTTGCTTTTTTATCTGGGTTCATTTTATATCCTTTCTTTATTATCTAGTTTATTGACTTAGTTGGTCTTATTTTTATTATATTCTTTCTTTCATTTTCTCTGATTAAGTTTTGCTATAAAATCAGTTCTAAACTCCATATCAGTATTTAAAAGCTTAGTAACTACTTTATTAAATCTATTTTTTGTTTTTTCATTATCTTTGATTAAGAAATGAAACCTTTCATCAATTCCTAAAAACTCTAATGCTTCTTTGAAATCAAAATTAATTTCTGCTGATGTTAATACACCATCTTTTTCATATTCAAGTACTTCCATATTTTTCTCCTTTCTATTATAATTTTTCACCTAACATTAAAGCATCTGCTTCATCAGTGTTGTCTACTTTGATACCTCTTGACCCTAATAATCTTACTGCTTCTGCTTTTCTATAAGATGATAATGTAGGTACTTCTCTAATAGGTATATCTAACTTTAATGCTGCAAAATGTGCTCCTGCTTGTTGTTGTAATAAACTTCTTGTTGTTTTAGCATTTCTAAAATAATTTAATTGTTCTATATATATCATATCAAAACTATATTTTTTATGTAATTCTATTATGAATTGAAACATTAAATCTACCTTATTTCCAGCTAGTATAGGTACTCTATCTCAGAATCCTTTTGTTCCATATGAAACTACACTTCCGTCATCATTTCACCATGTCTCCTCAGTGATTGCTCACCCTGTTTGCTTTGCTATATCTAATTTAAGTATATACATTATTTCTTTCCTTTAATCTTTTTAATTGTATCTTTAATTAAGTTTTCAGTATAAAATACATTATCATATATAATATAACCTATTCCTAATATTGTTGTGATTCCTAAAATACTTATTCCTATAATTAAACCTAAATTAGCTTCTACTTCTTTTTCAATTACAATTGGTTTAACATTTTCTTGTACTGGTAAAGTTCAAGAATAATCAACATTTCCTTTATTAGAAATTAAATCAACAAAAAGAGTATCTGGGTTGAAATACAAACTTTCTTGAACTGGTTTATATTCAATATTTGGTATTATAGCTAAATTATATAAACCATCAAATTTAAAATCTGTTATTGTTTTAATTTTTTTATCACTTGTTAAACTATAAGATATTCTTGCTTTTGTATCATTTGTTCTAAATCTTATTGTAATATCATATACTGCATATTTTGTATCAGTTTCTACTTTTTCTTGTAAATAAATAGGGTTAATAGAATTTGTTATTCTTGTTTCTGGTTTAGTAATATCATAATCATTCTTTAACTCTTGTTTTAAATGATAATCATATACTGCAACAGCTGCTACAAATAAAGCTACTGATATTCCTATTGATATTAAGGTTGTTATTAAACCTATTATTATTATTTCTATTTTATTTTTCATTTTTCTGTCCTTTCTTAAATAAACTTATTATTGTTTTGATAAATAGTATAGCTACTATTCCGATTCCTATTCCTATTCCTGTATCAATATAAGGTACATAATTAATAGGTGTTGGTTGTTGTGGTAATTCTATAATAGGTGTTGGTTGCTCTATAATTGGTTCTTTATACTCTAATAAATTATAATTAAAACCTATTTGTGTACTATGACTATTATCATAAGTAATACTCATCTGATAATCTTTATTAAAAAGTCAATCTAAATTATCCAGAGTTAATTTTTTATGATATATTAAACTATCATTCTTTATAATATCAAAAATTATTGAACCATTATATGATGGTCTTTTTATAAATATAGCATTATAATAACCACTTCAATTTTCTGGTTTATTCTCCTCTATAAAATACTCTAATGATGTAAAATCAAATTGGTAAAAAGTATCTTGTATGTTTTTATATATTATATTATAATTTTTCATTATGATGCTCTCCCTTCTAATTCTTTTTCCATTTCACTAATTTCTTTTTCTAATAGTTTTATTGTACCTGCTTCATTAATAGGATATTGATTTTCTAATCACCCTAAATGTTTTGTAGACACTCTTAATAATTCTATTAAATGTTTAGTTGTTAATCTATGTATTTCTATTTTCATTTTCTCTTTCCTCTCTTAATCATTCTAACATCATTTCTAATCCTTCATGATTATTAATTTTTTTTCTTTTATCCATTATCATTTCCCTTCTAATATTAAATCTTTAAGTTTTTCTATTACAACTTCTCTTTTTTTAATAGAGTTATAAAATGGTCCCATGTATCATTGGTTTTCTACTGATACTGCAATATTATCTATTGCTGTTCCTACATTTTGTATAAGTCAACTAAAATCATGTGTTTTTAATTTATGATTTAACTCTACCTTAGCTTCATGATTTTTTCTTTCTCACATAAGGTATCCTGCTCTCCTTAGACCACCTCTTGATAATCTTTCTATTTCATTAATATAACCATTTATGGTTGTTTTTCCTCTATGTATATCCTTCATTACTTTATTTATATCTCTCATATATTTGCTCCTTTATTTTTTATATCTTATACTTATATAGTATTCCCCTTTTTTTCAAAAGGTAGTAATTATTTTTCTAACATATCATAATCTGGTTTTAAACCTATGTTAAGTAATGACCTTTCAGAAATTAATCCTGCGTGTATATCTCATAGTAAATTACATAACTGTTCATTATCACTTATCAAGAATGATAACTTTTGTACAGGGTCTATTATATCTTTCATTTTATTTACTAAACCTTCTACCTGTTCATTTGACATATTTAAAATATCTATTTGTTTCATGTTTGCTCCTTTCATATTATTTCTCTTTATATACTCTTATTATAACAGAATTAAAAAGTTTTTGTTCAATTCTCTATAAAATGTTTTGGTCTTATTTTATTCTGTTTTTGTTCCTCAGGATTCATTCTATCATTTATTAAAAGAACTCTCTTTCTTTTTCTAACACCATTTGTTAATCTTATTCTTAAACTTCTTTCAAAACTTATACCTACTTCTGGATGAGAATGACTTGCGTTTATAATCAACTCTTCAAAAGTATCAGTGTTTGGTGGTTGATAATTATTAGTTCTACATCAATCACAGTATTCACCAAATACATAAGAGAAGTATAATACTCCTTTACCTTCATGTCTTTTTACAGCACCTTCAAAAACATCATCAAACTTATCCTCTACAAACTTTAAGAAGTGGTTTTGTTTTGTATTATATCTTTTAGTAGAATATGATATCTGTTTACTTATTGAGTATTTATGTTCAGCTCCTTCTTTTCATCTCTTTTCAATCCTTTGGTATCCTTTACTAAATTGTTTTAATTGATATAATTGTGCTTCTTGTGTAGCTAACTTATCCTCTAAATTAGGAATTGTTTTACTTTTTGGTATTTTAAAACTTCAATCAATATATAATCACCTTCTAAATCAACCACCTGTTGATTCACCTAATACCAGAGGTACTTTATTACAGTTAATAATAAACTTAGTATTACATTTTCAGGGAAATGCTTTTTCATATTTTTCCATTATATTAATTGTTTCCCCTGATATCATACTTTTTAATCTACCTGCTTTTTTTATAGCTACACTTTCTAAATCATCAGATACATTTAATAGTTTATTATATATTCCCATATTGAAATCTTTATTTAATTCCTCCACAGAAAGAGTATTTGCATTTTCCTTTCCTATAAAATTAGCATATACTTTTGTTAAGGTTGACTTACCATTACCACCTTGTCCTATAAAGAAAAAAGCAGTAGCATTTTTATTAGTTTTATCAAAAGCAATTGTACCACCTAATTCATAAAATAAATCTAATAGTTCCTTATCACCTTGTGCTATATCTTTAAAGAAATTATCAGTCATTTCATGATAACTATTTTCATAAGCTTCTTTATCATACTTTATATTTTTTGCTTGTATAGGAAAGTCATCTTTTCCGTAAGGTGTAAATACTTCTGTAAGGACATCCATATAACCACCAACCATATTAAAGGTATGTTCTCCATAATTAGTAGGTACAGCTCTTGCAGCTTTCTTTAACTTTCTAATCATTGTTGTTTGTTGGTGGGTATACATATTATATACAAAATCTAATACTTCATCATATTCATCAGTACCATTTATTAAAGGTATATAACCACCTGTTGTTTTATCTTTAATTCAAAAGGTTTTATAAAACTTAATATCTAATTCCTTTACTTTTAATTCAGCAGTTTCTATTATATTTTCAATCTCTGGATTTAATAAAGATTTTGCTATACCATCAATTTTAGTTTTTTTATTATGTTTTTTTACTTTAACCTTTTCTCTATAATTATTATCTTTTAATAAACCATCTAATTCATATGAAGGTAGAGGTTCCATAAATATATAATCATTAATGATATCCATTAACTCTCTTATATTTTCATTATGTCCTTGTTGTATAACAGGTAAGATATACTTTTTCATAAAGTATTCATTTCTACCATCTCCATCTCCTAAATTAATAGCAGGTTCTAATTTCCTATCTGATTTTTGTAAGAATAAAGGTAAGTCAGCTAGCATATCTAACTGAATATAATCTACAC
>JACSEM010000036.1_pt1 | contig 7679 bp, 11 predicted proteins | sample 8225391 | NCBI WGS metagenome assembly JACSEM01 (sample SAMN15704306, study PRJNA253121) | viral metagenome | isolation source: viral DNA from sea star tissue collected in USA, Friday Harbor and Canada... | host: Evasterias troschelii | collected 2013 | reverse complement strand
GTTTTGACTATGGCAACCAAAACGGAATTAATAGAATACATAAAAAAGATAGACGAAGCTATTATACATGTAACGACTTACGGCACAACACGAACATTAGACCTTTTAGGAACGAGACAAACAGTTACGTTGACTAGTGTTGGCGAACTTGTGAAGCTAAAAAAACACTACGAAGCTGAGTTATTGCGAGTATCTAGGAATAACAAAAAAGGGGCTACAAGGTTTACATGAAATGGGGGTATATTTTAAGAACTTTTTGCCATGGTTTAACAAACAAATCACAGGGAACTCACAAGGGAGTTTAGACAATCAAGAACTAATTACAGGGGATGCACGAGAAATTGTACGGCATTCGTATGAGACGCTTATGCACAGGTGTGCGACTGCGTATCACGAAAACATTTTAATAAAGACAGCGATTGAGAAACTTACGAACAAAGTTATAGGGAGGGGGCTAACATTAAATTCGGTTCCAGACTACAAAAGGTTAGGGTACACAGCAACACGAGGAAAAGAGATCAGTGATGAATTAGAATATCGATTTAGTTTATGGAGCAAAAAACACGGAATAAAAGAAAAGCAAAAGCTCATATATAGAGGAAGTAAAATACTGGGTGATACTCTTGTATTGTTTGATTATTATAGAAATGAGGTTGTACCACGTATAGCGGAGGGGAGGGTTATTTATCCAGAGACTGACGAGAAAAAGAATTTGTATAATGGTGTTTATTTATTTAACAATGGAAACGAACGAGCTTTATCTCTTCGCTATATTTCTAGGGGTAGTGAAGTTAAAAAAACTTTATTACGAAGAGGGTTAAATTCTCGAAGGCTTAATTATATTTTGTACATGAAGAGAGAGAGGCCAGGGCAAGTACGAGGTATTGGCATAGCGTATCCTATTTTAGAGGTTTCATCTAATTTTGAAAGCTTTATGGGGTCAGAAGTTCAGGCCGCGAAGTATGCTTCTTCAATTATTGGTTGGTTAAAATCGACAAACAGCACAGCTGACGAGAAGTTGTCTACAATTTCAGGAGACAACACTATTGTAGAAAACGGATCCGATTCACAAAGGGTACCATTAAAGCCAGGCACTTTTCCAAACTTAGAACCAGATGAAGAATTACAGATGGCTAAAATTGAGAGGCCCACGACTGCTTTACATGAAATGTTTGAGACACAAGCACACATAACGGCTATGGCGGTAGGGCTACCGTTAGAAGTAGTATTACAACGCTTTCAAAGTTCTTATAGTGCGTCCAGGGGGGCTTTGATAGAAGCTCAAGCTGTTTATGAAAGTGAGCGTTCACATTTTACGAGTGAGGTTTTAGATGTTTTGTATAGGGAGTTTATTAAATCAGAGGCAATGAACGGACGAATGACGACTTTTACTTACGAAACAAGCGAGGAATTAAGCTTACTTGCAAAGTGTGATTGGCAAGGTGAAGCATACAGAAGCATTGACGTTACAAAAGATTTAAAAGCATACCAGATAATGTTAAAAGAGAAATTAGTTAGCAGGGGAGAGATCAGCCAACTACTTACTGGGAGGACTTACGACATTACAATAGAACAAATAAAAAAGAGTGAAGACCAGGTTGATTTGATACAAAAAAACACTGGTGAAGTAGTGGGCGACGATGTCGAATCGGAAAAGGAGAAAAAAAATGAATAGAAGTAAATTATGGTTTTGCGAACAAAGGGATTTAGCGGATCACTTACACAAAGTCAGTTATCAAACTCAAGTTGATATTATTTCAAAAGCAAAAGAAGAGATGAAGAATGACAAAGAGCGTAATATACCCCCTGCTATTAGCTATGCCATACAAGGAGGTACGGCGACGGTTTATCTTCATGGGGTTATGGAGAACAGGCAGAATTTTTACACAAGATTTTTTGGTATTGCAACGTATGAAGAGGTACGGCTTTTACTTGATAAGTTTGCTTATTCACACAATGAAATAACAAATATTGTTTTCGACATTGACAGTGGGGGTGGCGAGGCTTCTGGTGCGGTTGAGTTAGCAGATTATATTAGAAATTATCCGAAATATATAACTTCTGTAGTAAATGGTCATTGTTGTAGTTCTGCTTATTTTCTTGCGAGTGCGACAAAAAAGATTTCTGCTAGTGAGGGTTCTGTTATTGGATGTATAGGGGCGATTTCATTTATTCCTAAATACAATGAAGATATGGTATATGTTTTTAGAAGTTCTGGTAGTGAGCATAAGAACAACGCCGAAGGGAGTGGGGCAAAACAATATCAAGATATAGTAGATGGGTTTTTAGAAATGTTCACGGACAGGCTTTCCAATTGGCGTGGAAGTGCGGAAAACTACAAGGGCGAAATCTTTTTATGTAGAAAGGCACTTGACAAAGGTTTGATAGATGCTATAATAGACTACAAAGGGGTACAAAGTATGAATAATGGTATAACTATTACAGGAAAAGAAGAGCCTGTAAATGAAGAAAAGCTAGAATTAGAAAATACAAAAGTTCTTTTAAGTTCTAAAGAAAGTGAGATTGCGAATCTTATTAATCTTGAAAAAGAAGAAAAAGAAAGAGTAATGAAGATTTTAGAGATTTCTGATGTTTCTTCTGATGTAGTTCAAGCTATAGTCAATAAAGTTAGTGCAGGCGATTTTGCTGTTTCACGGCTTAATAAAATGAAAGAAGAAATCATATCAAAAGAAAAAGAAAGCATATCAAAAGAAGAAGAAAAGCAAAAGGCGACCGAATCCCTTAAAAGCTCTATTGTTCTTGATGCGAAAGACGTAAATGATGTTTCTGCAGGTGTATCTGATATAGGAGAAACCATGCAAACACAATATAAAGAAGATGATTATCTTAAAAGGGGTAGATTAAATGGCGTATAGTATAAATGATAATTTAAAAAGAGCGGATAGCATTATTTCTGATAATGTATATGCGGTTAACCACAAAGACTATGTAAAAGGTGAGGTTGTGTCTACTTCTTATGGTCAAGACAGTACAACTCTTCATTCGTTTATTGTTCTTGTACCAAAAACAACTTCGGCTGAAAATCCGTATCTAACTTGCATAGTTGGTGGCACTTTTAACATAGGTGGTCTTGACGAAGCGAGCAACACGGAAAATAATTTAACGGCCTTAGCAACTAATAATATCTATGGGATAAAGGGGTAAAACAAATGCCAGAAATAGCACAAAAAATTATATTAAAAAAATACGAACAATTAAGCAGTTTCAAGGGGGGATTGAAAGAGACTTTTTTTCCTATTGTAACGAGAACTACGAGATTAAAGGTGAATTTCCAAGACTATATAAGTTCTGATGGGGTAGCTCCGTACGCTTCTCTTTTAGCAAAAAACTATAAGAGAAATAAGATAGAAACTAGAGAGTTTGAAATACCTTGTATTTCACAACAAACTGAGGTAGATGCTGATTCTGCACAAGTTGTAATACAAGGAACAAATCCTTTTACTCTTTCAGATACTACTACTCCAGAATATTTGGATGATTTTATTTATGGTACTTCTGAGTTGCGAGACAGAGTACTGCGAAAGCAAGAGCTTATGGTTTCCGAGGTATTGTCAACTGGAAAATTGGAAACTGAGGATGTTATAGATTACGGAAGAGATGCTAAATATAATATTACTGCAGATTGGTCGGATTTTAGTGCAAGAGGGGTAACGGAAACTATGGATGAACTTTTTGCTTTATCTAGTGCCACTAATCTTTCAACAGATGGGCTTGTATTATTACTGGGTTCAGATTCTGCTTCTGCATTTTTCAAAAATGAAGAGGTGCGGTCTATTCTTAATAATTTAAGGTATAAGGCCATAGATTATACGCCTTCTGTTGTTTCAGGTTCGTTATATACTATTGGGAGTTTTATTTTTCCAAATATTCCAGTCCCTGTAACTGTGCTTAATTATGTAGCAACATATACAGATGATGAAGGAGTTCGTAAGCATATCTTTCCAAAGAACAGTGCTGTTTTCACAAGTACAAATTCTCCTCGTCATTCATTTTATGGTGGTGTTGCTTACGCTAAAGATGGTCAAGATAGAGTAGGTTCTATGTATGTGGTTCCTGGTGATGAAGTTTTATTTGATGATTACACAGGGCCAACGAAGGAAAGTATTTTTAGAAGAGCAAAATCAAGATACATACCTATTCCATCGGACATAAACCATATAATGCATGCAGAAATTAGCACATAAAATAATTTGTGTCATATTTTACTTCTAAAGAACTAGAGGGGCTTATACAGCCAGGTACTACTTTCACAATAGGAAGTAGTACCGACAAAGTCCCTTGTTCCTATATAAAAGCAGAGGTCGAAACTGGTAGTTCTGATTTAGAGAGGATAGACAGGATTAGCTATGCTTCGCATCTTTCATCAATACAAATAAAAAAAGGGACACGAGTAATGGTTGAAGGCACGGACAAAGAAGTTATATCGTTTAGCAATCTAAATGGAATTACTGTTTTAAATTTGAAATAACATGGCGAGAAGAGGGGCAGTATTAGAGGTTTCGTTGCCTGCTATTTTAAGGACTGAAGGTGTTTTAGCTGGTCTTATAGGACGGACATTGCATGAGGTGGGGACAAGAACAAGGAACCATTCTTATTCGAATGTATTTAAAAATAAGCCAGCTATTAAGTACAAGACGCGACAAGACAAAAAGGGTAGGTCTCTTGTAAGGTACAGGGTTACTAAAAGAAGGGGTAATTTGAGGTTATTAATATTTAGTTACCCCTTGAATTTATATGAGAGGGGTAGGAGACTTCGGTCTGGAAAGAGGAGCAAACCGCTTCGTGTTTTTTCGAGGATTATAAAACCTATAGCCGAAAGGTATCTTGCCAATGAAAAAACGAAACTAGAGAAGAAATTTTTAGTATGATAATAACACCAATAAAAGAAGAGTTAGAAAAAGAAGGATATACTGAGTATATTAACGAGGATCATGAAAACGGTTATTTGATTTCGTTTTCTGCTACGGATACTACGGAAACTTTAGTTGTTTCTTTGTATATGGATGTGTCAAACACGGCACAAGAAAAGTTTGATATTTTACAGTCGTTGACGAAAATTTGTGAAGAAGTAAAATTAAAAAGGGTTGACAACCGATATTATACAGGTTATACTATTGAAATGAGAGACATAGAGATAGAAAAGAACAATATAGAAATATATGATATTACTATTTCTTACAACAAAATAAAGAATCAAATAACAAGAGGGGTATAAGAAATGAAGTATAAAATGAATGTGAACGCAACGATTAATGGAAGTCGTGTTCGTATAGGTGATATTGTAGATTCAGCAAGAATAAAAAAGTTTGAGAAAAGTTATTTATCTTATGGGGCGATAACTCCTGTAAGTGATGATGCAACTCTTACGACTATAGACCAACCTTTACAGCACGCGTCTATAGGGTCAAATAGCAGAGTAACGAACGACTCTGTTAATTCCAAAAAAAAGATAAAATCTGCAGTAACAAGCGGTTTAATCAATGAAGGGGTAACGGACGGAAACGATACGTTATCAGAGGGTAATTAAAAATGGCAGAACTAACAACATATCTTAGTCATCTTACTGTAGGTTCACTAAGTGGAACTTCTCAAAGTGGTAATTTAGATCCAACGAAAACATATTATCTAAGAAAAAAGGGTGGAACTAACATCAGCATGCCAGAAGGTGGTTTTTTGTTTGGTTCAAATACTCCTGCAGGTTCAAATGACTTCGTCTTGATTGAGGAGAGGGCAAATTTTCCTGCAATATCTGTTTCCATAAACAAAGAACTAAAATCATCTTCTTATACAAATCAGAGTTATGCAGGAGAAGATGTAACCATTTTAACAGGTGGTGGCACATTATCTGGTAGTTTAGATTTTCATTTGACTGATGACGATAATTTCTTTGAACTTGTATTGTCTAAGTTTTATGATGTTGTGCATACTGGCGGTCAAGAGGTCAGTACTACAGATATAAACGATAGCTTGTTTTTTGTTTTAAGAGTTTTGTTAAATTCTAAAGACGCGACAGCTCGTTATTTAGTAGCTGGTATTACATTTACAAGTCTACCGAATGAGTGGTTATTTGGCGAGTCCAATGTTCAATCAAGAAATTTAACTTGGTCTCAAGCAAGCGGTACTCGTTCACATATTATTTCTTTAGGGTAATTAAAAAAATATGGCTACTTTAAAATTTTTAAAAAAGTATAGTTACACTTCAGAGGTAGAAGGATTTGAAGACGTAAAGGTTTTTCTCGTTGATGCTTCTAGCGAAAACGACAAGGCCTTTTTCAAGATGATTTCTGAAAATCAAAAAATGGGAAAACTTGTACAAGAAGATGTTTTACATTTATCTAAGTTTTCGGAAACTATAGAGTCTTTAAAACCATATGTTGAACGAATAGAAAACCTTGAAATTGTAGACGGCGAGGAGAACATAAAAGTGAATGATCTTACGCCCCTACAAAATTTAAAGGGGAACCAACTAATAGCGATAACTCATTTTATTGTCGAAATCATGGTAAAAGTTCAAGATTTTTCTAGTTGTCTTAAAAAAAAATAATTCTATATGGTGAGATTTACTATAGAAAACAATTAGGGCTAATAGCAGACCCTGGGGGTAAAGAAGCCCAACAGATGCGTATAGTTAACTTAACTTTTACTAAAGGTTACAAAACTAGGTATTGTGATGTAGAAGGTGTTTTGCAAGACGAAAATCTTGCATATTACTTAACCATATCGAGATTGTTAGAAAAGAAACAACCCCTTTTAGATGGGACTCATCCGTTTTATTTGTATGAAATTTTAGGCTGGGTTATGTCAATGGGCGAACATTTTATGTCAGAGCGAAGAGAAAAGTTATCTCTTTTTTCTAAGAGTACAAGAAGATGATTTTGTTTTGTGTTGGAAGGGAATAGATGGCTTCAATAAATCTTACAATAAACACAAACGCAGGACAAGCAACAAAAGAAGTAAAAACCTTTTCCGATGCTACGGTAAAACTATCTCAATCATTAGGTCTTGAGCAGTTTCAGAAACTACAAGACAGACTAAAGAAAGTACAGCAAGGCTATGATGTCATGGGCCAATCTTCTAAAGGTCTCAAGGCCCAACAATCGATACTAAGAAAAGAAATAATGGGTCTTATTAGGGGAGGTGCTGATCCACTTAGTGTTAGCGTCCAGCGGTTAGGCGGTCAAATCAAGGTTTTAGATAATAAAATGAAAGAGACCATCCCTGTTGTTATGAATGTAGGCACAACATATAAAGGAGTTTCCACACAAGCGAAAGGGATAGCAACACAAACAAATAGGGCGACGACAGCGACAAAGGGTTTTACGACTTCTCTTGGAGGGTTAGCAAAGGCAACTGCGGTAATAGGTGGAGTTGTTTTACTTGCGAGACGGCTCTCTAGTGCATTTTCTTCTTCTTATCAAGCTTCGGGTGATTTTACAAATGAGTTAAAAAATGTTAGCACATTAACAGAGAGACCTATCGAGGCTTTTAGAAAAGAGATAGAAGAATTACCTGCAATTCTTGGAAGCACAACAGAGCTAACACGCGGTTTATACCAAGCACTTTCTGCTGGGGTGAGTTCTGCAGAAGGGGTTCAGTTTGTAGGAGTCGCTGCAAAATTTGCTCGAGCAGGATTAACGGATATGGCTTCTTCTGTTGAT
>JACSEM010000035.1_pt1 | contig 8190 bp, 6 predicted proteins | sample 8225391 | NCBI WGS metagenome assembly JACSEM01 (sample SAMN15704306, study PRJNA253121) | viral metagenome | isolation source: viral DNA from sea star tissue collected in USA, Friday Harbor and Canada... | host: Evasterias troschelii | collected 2013 | reverse complement strand
ATCTTGTTGTGACGAATCGAACAGAACTTTGTGTAAAAGCAGTAGATTTTGAAGGGAGTTGTATTATTCCTTTTTCAATTTACAGTGACTTAGACTCTATAGCGTTTACTGGAGACAAAGTAGTTCAAATTGAAAAATCAGGGACACACTATAGAGTCAGGGCTGGGGATATAATAACAATTGAATACGTTATTGATGAGGATCTTAATATACCCGATATGCTTGATGAAGATTTTGTAACAAAGAATTTTGTTCATCCAGTTCAAGTTGATTTCAACAGAGAAAGTCTTATTACTCATCTTGATTTTCTTCTTCCGTTTGTTTTAGACATACCAAATTCTCGATTATTTGTAACATTTGATGATGATAATTTAATATTTGAAGTAAGAGATTTTTCATATATAAAAAAAAGTTGTAATATATTACAAATTAAGCAGACGAGCATCCAGTATTGGAAATACGTTATAGATCATTCATTCGCTATATCTGCAACTGCTTTAAAGACTGCAATAAATAGTTTGGACTGTGACAAAATTTCTATTCACTTTGGTATAGACGAAGACAGATCACCAACAATTATTATTACTGATTCGGAAAGTGAGGGACTCGGCAGCTTCAACATGATTACAGAGATTTCAGAGGATTTTGATAATTCTTAAAAAAGAGGTGGACCATGATAGTTAATTATAGTAGTCCCGATATGCAACAAGAATTTATAAAAGAATTTAATAAAAAATTTAATAAATTTTCAAAAAATATACCGCTTGTAATCTCTATAATGCTGACAAGCACCTATGTCGCAATTAACGTTTTGGACCTGAATCTTAAGGAGAAGTTTTATTTTGATTTTCAAGAAAAACCAAACGAGAACATTTTTTTAATATCAAAATGGCTCGAACGATTTTACCCAAGAGTTGTAATTGATGGCGAAAGTTGGATTGTAAAAAAATCGTTACTATCTTCAAATACGCTTATCTTGAACAAAGAATCTAATCAAAGAATTTTCCGACAATATTCTGTAACATTTCCGATAGTTTCTGTTTTTAAAAATTTTTACAAAGGAGAGTCAATCACGAATACTTTTTTAAAAAGGTCAACACTCGTGCGTGAGGGGAACTTGGATGATTGAAGAGAATCAAAATAAATATCACAATATAGTTGTTGATATTTATTCACTTTATTACAGAGCATATTATTCTAGCAGGCATCTGACTCATAAATTATCCGATGGGACTCGTTTAGTTACTGGCGGAATTTATGCGTCTATACAGATGCTTAGACTAATTCAGAGTAAGTTTCTTGTGAAATATGGGTATATGTACTGTGTATTTGATAGTATATTTTCCGGTGACGCTATTCGAAAGCAAAAAGATCCTCTTTACGAGGCAAACAGAGACGAGAAAAAAGATCCTATTTTCTGTTTGGGATTTGACTATCTGTATAATATACTGCTCAACTTCGACAACAGGTATTTCATTATAAAGAAGCCGAACTCAGAAGCGGATGATCTTGCGTATCCGCTCGCTCAGAACTCTGAACTTTCGTATTCGGCGTTGTTTGTGTCAAATGATTTCGACTGGGCAAGAGTAATTACCAGTAAAGTTCATTTAGCGAAATATGAAAAAAATAAAAATAGAAAAAAAGATTACGTAATCTACAATCAGGAGGTGTTTAGAGATAAATATGGCTTTGATCCCGAGGATAACACAATCAAGCTGTATAAAGCTTTTCGGGGAGACAAGCCTAATAATATTGGTCCTGGAGTTCCCTTTATAAAGGAGGATTTACTTATAAAACTTATAAATGAATTTCAGTACGGAACAGTGGATGATATTATATGTGGTTTAAATTCATTATCATATGTTACAACAAAGTGGAAGCGAAATATTAAAAATAATTTTGCAAGACTGAAACTAAACTATAACATGGTAGATTGTCAACAAATTTCCACGGAAAATTTAGATGATTTTATGTTTCCGTCGGTTTTCAAGCCGAACACTCTGAAAATTTTGTATGCATCTCTTGGTTTTAAGATAGTAGATGATCGTGTTGATTTACAAAAGACTGACAACACGTTTTTTGTCAGCAAAAAAATTTCAAGGGTATAGAAGATAACGATGTATGCTCACCCAACAAGACCGCCCATTAAAATTTATCCGGAAAACAATCATAATCTTTGGGCAATTGAAGTTGGTGGAGACGCTTGGGTAGAATTAAAAGATGAGCTGAAAGCACACAGTTTTACGTTTAAAAGCGATCACCCAAAACGGTGGGTAGGCGACGATCGAAAAGTATTTAGTGTATATAAACATCTACAAAATATTGATCCTGAATTTCAACTGTCAAGTGAAATTTTAAATTTGATCACTCCAAAACCACAAACAGTCTTTAAACGACGGTCGATTATTGAAGATTGCCTAGTCTCAAAGCCTTTGGCAGATCAAAGATCCGCGATAGTGAAAGGTATTACCCAAAATCGATTGTTGTACGCTATGGAAATGGGCTTAGGTAAAACGTTTGTCATGATTTCCGTTATAAACCACTGGATTCACTTAGGCCTTGTTGATAAAATTTTAATTGTATTGCCGCCGGAATCATTTTTAAATTTCAAACTAGAGCTTCTTCGGTTTAATAGCTTCTCGCTTAGCGAAGATGACATATATATGGCATCGGCGACTAATCGAAATATTTTTGTAGGGAATGAAAAAATTCAAATAGTAAAATATAGATCTTTTTTAGCTCTTGCTGATGAGGCTTATAAAACAAAAAATAAAAAATCTGCAAAAAAATATCGTAAAAATCCGTTCGAAAAAGATATTGAATCTTGGAGAGGGGAAAATAATGCCATGATGATTCTTGATGAATCACAGTTTATTAAGAATCCAAGATCTAGAACCTCGAAACTCATACATCTGATTAAGCATCAATTTTATTTTCGATACGCCCTCTCAGGTACACCAGCAACCAATAGAATTGAAGATCTATGGTCCCAGATGACATTTTTAGATCCAGCAATTACACAGAAAGACTTTTGGTCGTTTGTTAAGTCTATAGCAAACACCGGGAAACAATTTGGAAAAAAATATGTTGAGAGAATTGTAAATTTTTACTATCCCGACAAGATCAAAGAATTTGAAAATAGAACTAAAAAGTGGGTTGTTCGCCAATTTAACAAAGACTCAAAATCTATTGTCGAAACCGTTTTTGTTGAGACTCAAAGTAAACATAAAAAACTATATCAGTCTTTTGTTGCTTTTGGGCTGAAAAAAGCGATTGTAAATAAAAAAACGAACAGAATCGTTCCATCAAAAGTGAAAGCATTATTTCCGTATATTCAACAAGCAGTAGACGATCCAAGCTTGCTCAAAGGTAAAGTAGACAAGGATATAAATCTCATTTTGTATAACCAAATTGAAAAATGGAAATTCTCCGATCACTCACAAATTGAAGTTGTTACATCACTACTACAAAGGCTTGTTGATGAAGAGAATAGAAAAGTCATTGTTTGGTCAGGGCATCCGGGAACACTAAATCGATTAGCAGAACACTATATCAGTTATGAACCATATGTCATTCACGGTGAGATTAAAGAAGATAGAGATCAAATTTTAGAAGATTTTAAAACATCTAAGATGCGAAATGTATTGTTCGCATCGTATCTGGTAATTGGTCGCTCAAAAAATATTATTGAGTCTACTGCAGCTATTTATTGGGACAGGTCTTGGGATCTTGATGTTTGGCTTCAGTCCAAAAAACGACAGGATAGACTTACTCAAAAAAATCGAGTGTTCATTTACAAATTGCTATGTTTGGGAACTTTGGATGAAGCCCAAGATCGTAATTTGGAAGGTAAAGATCAAATAGACAAATCTTTGTTTAGTTCAAGCTCTTTAGACAAAGACGTATGGACAAAAATATTTACGGGAGTTGAGGTGACAGATCATAAAAACTTTGACAAAACAAAAATGTACACACGGCGATATTAAGGAAATATTGTAATATGAATAAAAGAGGATTCATAGATGATATTTTTAGAAAATGAAAAAACAATAAAAACAGATATTAGTTCGGAAATTCGAGAATTTTCGATAAAAACTACAAATAAGGCGTTTAAAATTTTATCAGATGGTCTCTATTCAGATAAAGAGGGCTCAATAGTTAGAGAGCTTTCTTGTAATGCTCGAGATGCTCATGTTGAGGCTGATGTGCTTGAAAAGCCATTTTACATTCACTTACCGACTGAGCTTGAGCCTGAGTTTTTTACACGAGATTTTGGCCCAGGATTAAGTGAAGAAGATATTTTTGGGCTGTATACTACGTATTTTGCTTCGTCAAAAGTAAGCTCAAACGACTATGTCGGTGCATTTGGTCTTGGCTCAAAATCTCCATTTGCATATACGGATTCATTCACAGTCACCTCGTATTTTGGCGGTATGATTAAAACTTTTCAATGTGTAATTCAGCATGGTAGTCCTCATATTTTGAAACTTCTTGAGGAGAAGTCTTCGGGGGAAACTGGATTAAAAGTATCTTTTTCGGTCAAAGAAGATGATTTTTCTCTCTTTAAAAAGAAGGTTCAGCAAAAGCTTCGTCCATTTAAAGTAAAGCCCAAAATAAAAATAGAATGTGATATAGACGACATTCAAGAAAACTTTTCAGCAGATCCTATACTTGTTACAGATAATTTTGTGCTAAAGACTGCTTGCTATACTAATATGTTTACATTAGTTCAGGGCTGCGTTGAATATCAAGTTTCAGTAGATACTTTTTTATCGAAATTTAGATCGATTGCTGGAGTGAGATCTGTTATATTTCGTGAAATAAAGAACTTTTTTAACAGTTTCTCAATTTTAGTCTATTTACCTATAGGCTCTTTTGACACGTCAGTTTCGCGCGAGTCTATATCTCTGGACTCAAACTCAATCAAACAAATTGTCAAACACATTTACAAAATAGTGAAAAGCATTGATAAAATTTTTGAAAATAATATCGACTCATTAAAAAATGATAGTGAGCGGGCTTTATACTATACTAAAAATTTAAAAGCTCTTAAAAGATACAACTCTGGTCTTTTAGACCGATTAGCGAACTCGTTTGATGACTTGGACCAATTCTTTACGGGTGATATTAAAGATTTTGGCTATAGTCGAATCATAGAAAAATATAATAAAACACATTTTGAAAAAAATCTACTATATGTTCAAACTTTTAATTTTATACGTTCTCGTCTTGTAAACACAGCGATGAATATATCGTATGTAAACTTGTTTCAACGATTGTTATCCGTAGAAGATAACAGATCAAATATTGATTTATATGTAATTCCTAATAAAAAGAAGAGTTTTAAAGTGCTTTCAGAGTCCATGAAATCAAGAAATCATTTCAAAAATATGGGATCTCGAGAAAATCTATTAGTCATCATGGAAAGGCGATTCTTTGACAAACATTTTGATGATGATTCATTTGACAAAGAGCGTATTAATGTTATAAAAGATTTTGATAAGGTGCAAAATGATCTTAACGGCTTGAAAAAAAGTACCAGTAATAGATCTATAAAAGCGGCTCCTGAGCCAGAAAGATATCAAATTTTCTGGTACGATAGAGACAGTGAAAAACCTGTCAAAGTTGAAAAACTTGGCGTGACAGAAGCGCTTAAATTTTTACAGTCTGTGCACTGTAAAAGAGTAATTAATGACTCATATTTGTTGAGATGTCTACAGGATTTAATTAAATTTTCAAGAAGTTCGGAAAATAAATTGATATCAAAAGAGTTCTTTGAAGTTCTTGATGATTTTCCTAAAAATTTAGTCTTTCTTAGCGTACATGATAGCGAGCTTAAGTTGAAAAGAAGTTTAAAAATCACAGAAGTTTATGATAAGTTAGATATCTTTATGAAGCCCTCCGGACTTTTTAAGAATTTTAAATATCATAGAGTTCTTCACCGCTTTTATAGCGAGTTTCATTTACAGATAATAGGAACAGATCTTAGGGACTTGATTGAAAAATATCACGATATTCGATATTATAATTTTTATAATAATTCACACCTGCTTAGCATGTTTCTTAATTTAAGAAACTTAGACTCGGATAGGAGTTCTTCTGTTCCAACAGAAATTTTTAATAGATATCCGTTAATTTTTGAGCCGGGAGTATTAAATCATTACAGCAATAGTAGTTCGTTTAAAAATCAGGTCAAAGATGTAATATATAAATTAGAGGGAAGGAGTTAGATATGGTGTCCTATATTCAAACGGATTCGAAAATTACGGTGGTATTTGCCGGCTCTAATGCTAGAGTAGTTAATATCGACAAAACTCACCACAACTATCAAAAAGTTAGAAGTCTTCTTAAAGCGGGAAGTAAAAACAGAGATCTGCTGTTGGAACTGATAGATGTTAAAGAGCGTGTGGAAAAAGACGGATTTAGTGTTACTCTTGATGAGTTTGGTAGTATTAGTCAGATAGAATTTGAAGGATTTGAACTTCACTCGTCTCTATTCAAGAGAGTCAAGTCTATAATATACGAACAAGAGTCGACAATTTATATCAAGAATTTTATTAAGAATTTACACGAAAATCCGAGTGAAACTTCGAGAAAAGAACTTTATGGATTTTTGGAAAACAACGATCTACCTTTAACGAATGACGGCTATTTCTTGGCTTATAAATTTGTGAATAATGACTATTTTGATTCATACACGGGAGTAACTCATAAAAATAATTTGGGCTCTACTATTGAAATGCCAAGAGAAGATGTTGATTCAGATCGAGACACTACATGTTCAGTAGGACTACATTTTTGCTCTTATGATTATGTGTCAGAAGTCGAGTCGGGTAAGCGCTTGTTAATTCTGTGTATAAACCCAAAAGATGTTGTGTCAATTCCTTCGGATTATAATCAGTCAAAGGGTCGTTGTTGTCGGTATAGTGTCGTTGGAGAAATTCCTGCTGAGGAATTTATGAAAGGGAATATACGTATAATATCCAACTTTGTAGACGACAGTGACCAACCAAGTTTATTTAATAATATTGAAGATGAGGATGAAGACGAAGATTATGATGCTAATTTCGATGAAACATGCTATGACGAAGATGGTAACTACGATGAAGACTGTTGTTATTAAAATTTACTGATTTTTGGATATACCTCCCAGCCAAAAGTCAGTGGTTGGATCGATTAGAAATAATCGATTCAGCCTTTTATATAATAGGAGTAGCACTTTGACAAAAAAAGAATTAAATGAAAAGTCGATGCAAATAATTTATTTGCTTAGCGAGATTAAATTAGAAACAAAAAAAATACACAAAAAATTATTTGTAAAACATGATGAATTGAAAACAGAAGAAAACTGGAATATGTTTATGAGAGAAAATATAGCCTTTTCTGATATATATGAAGAGTGTGAAGAATTTTGTAGTATGTTTAATGAGATTGATCATTAAATAAAAAGGATAATATGATAAAAAATACAACGACTAGAAGACGACGAAAATCTACTACAATTTTGGTTAGTCATACTGATCTTGACGGCATATCTGTAACAATGATTGCCAAGTATTTCAATGAATTTTTGGACATTGACGCATTTGTCAATTTGGATTATGGATACGAAAACCTACCAGAGTTGTTTAACTATATTAAATCTTTTGACACGATAATTGTGGGTGATCATTCAATGAGCGTTAGTGCTGCAAACGAGGTTCTTGCAGCTGATCGAAAGCTTATGATCTACGACCATCATGACTCTTCAATTGATTTGAAAGAAATTTTACACGAAAATTTTCATTTGGTTCATGATAAGGATCGCTGTGGAACCAAGATATTTTTTGAAGATCACGTTCAGTCTCACCACAAAATATCAAAAGATGTTTGGGATAAATCTGTTATAGTAGATTACGTTGAGCTTGTCAACACTTATGACCTCTGGAAGGATGAAAGTGGGCTCTGGACGGACGCTCTTAATCTTCAAAACGTATTTGTCAGCACCCAAAATTGGAGTGCCGAGGGCTTTGATAAAGCTGCTCCTTTTTACGAACATATGGTGCGTAAATTCAGTAAGTTGGAAAAATGGAGATGGCTCGACTCCGAAAAAATAAAAATTAAGGCATCCAACGAAAAAATAGAAAAAGTGTACCAAGAATCGTTATCAAAAATCAGCGTTAGGAAGGATAATCATAACAACCTATTTGG
>JACSEM010000033.1_pt1 | contig 8322 bp, 17 predicted proteins | sample 8225391 | NCBI WGS metagenome assembly JACSEM01 (sample SAMN15704306, study PRJNA253121) | viral metagenome | isolation source: viral DNA from sea star tissue collected in USA, Friday Harbor and Canada... | host: Evasterias troschelii | collected 2013 | reverse complement strand
ATTTATCTGTACCAGTGCTAAATGGACTTAATCCAGCAATCCATTGCCTTGTATAAGTGGAGGTTAATCCAGGATAACCTGTTCCCCCAGCACCCCATACAAACGCACATTCAGCGTCATTTGGATTTGCTATAGCAGATTGTCCCCAGCTACTACTTGAGTGCCTTGTAAGAGATTTATCTGCTACTTCAAGCTTCACACTAGGACCAGTCGTCCCTATCCCGACGTTGCCTGAGTGAGAAATCCGCATTTGCTCTTGGTTGTTGGTCCCAAGAATTAAATCACCATTATTATTTGTCGTCCATCTATTTACAATATAAGTGTCTAGATAAGAACCAAATTCAAATACTCCATTGCCATCATTTTGTCCTATTGAAGTAACTTTATAGCTACTAGTATTGGTACCTAACCTTATTTCTACTGCATCATCAACCCCCCCGCCTATAATCTCTAACTTCTCACAGGGGCTAGTCGTCCCGATCCCTACGTTGCCTGAGGTCTTAATTACCATATGCGCTGACCCACCGCCTCCTGATAAGTTAAGATCATTCCCAGATTCAATAATAAGTCGTTGAGCCGCGTCAACCCCGCGATATGAAGTTAAATAGCTAGCGCCCGCGCTATCATTGTGAAATAACCTAAGACGAGTTGCGCTCCCGTTTTTAATGGTGATACCAGTATCGGTGGCATTTGTAACTCCAGCTATTTCTAAAGGCGCACTCGGAGAAGTCGTTCCGATCCCGACGTTGCCGCCATATCTTTGTAATGACAAAGGTATTGTACCTACACCTCTATCGTTGGCTTGGATAAACGCAACGCTGTTAGCAGTGTCTACCCCAATATTTAACAAGTCCCCAGTTGAACCTGAAGCTGCTTTAACTACTAGTTGCCCAAAAGTATCTATAGTAGAGAACGTAATTGCACTATTTACTTCAAGTTTTGCATTAGGACTTTCTGTTCCAATACCTACCTTACCGGCGAAATATCCATCATTTAAAAACTTTAATGCCATTTAGTACTGGATTAAATTAATATTATACGTGTGTTAATAACACTCTATATACGTCTACTGCTACGCTACCTGAAAATATAATGCTCATACTTGCAGATCCACTTCTTGTTACATCTGCGTCTACTGTTTGGTATGGTGATACATTTTGTGTAACTTCTGCTGTAACATTTTTAGCTAAAGCACCTGTACCAAATAATGATGCATCTGCTAAATCTATTGTGAAAGTTGTTAAGCCATTTGCTTCAACTCTAGCAACAGGGCTAGTATTATCAAGTGTTTGTGATACGCCATAAGGATTTCTTTGAGAATTTAATTGTACCCAACCGGCATCAGCTCCTGTTGTAACATCAAAGTAAGCACTATCGAAACCAGCTACACCTTTTTGTGTATTAGCAGCTGTTGTGTTAGCTGTTGCTATGTTATCGTCCGCTATAACTATTGTGTATTGTGTTGACGCTGGGGTTGACGATGCTGTAATTGCTGCATTAGCAAAAATAAAATCACCAACTTCTACAGTAACAGTTGTGTCACTAAAAGTTATGTCACCATTCGCAGTAACTACAAAGTAATCACCTTGATCTAAAGCAACATTACTGCCACCGCTGACAGCAGGTGTGCCTGGATCATTTGTAGCATCGTAACCTCCTTGGAAAACACCAACACCTGCAACTAGTAATTCTACTTGACCTAAGTTAACACCATCTGTAGAAGCTGTACCAGTGGCAACATTAGTAAGCTTATTACTATTCATGTTAAGTGGACTTGCAAAACTATTTGTTTCACCTGTTTGGCTTTGAGTAATTACACCACCAACAGTTAAATCATCTACTATAGTTACATCGTCTGGGAAATCAACAGTTATACTACCGTTGTTACCTGTTTGTTCTGTTATTGCTATTCTACCAGTTGTACCAAATACTGTAACCGAAGATTTTATACCCGATCCAGTTCCGCCAGCAGTTAAATTCATTATAGCAGAATTTGAAGCGCCTGCTGCAACTGGTAACGTATATGTCTCGTTTGTATCAGATGGTAATGTTATCGTTTTAAGATTTAATGCTGTAACGTGACCTGTTGTGTTTGTTGTAACTGAATCAACAGCAGTAAAAGTAGCGCCGTAACCAGGAGAAACAGTCGATGTTGTATCTGTTCTAGATGTTAAATCGTGGTTAACTATTGGTATAGGACCAGTTTGATTTGTTACGTTTATATAAGTACCACCTTGTACTTCTGTTATATCACCAAATGGTATTGTTGCCCATTTATTGTTTTTAGTTAAGAATCTATCAGAAGCTATAGAAGTTCCATCAACAGCTGAAAGATCTGCTGTTACTGTTACATTACCAAGCGTAGGCGTGTTAGGTGTAAGATCGATGTAAGTACCATCTGTAGTTGTTATAGTTTCTACACCACTTGTAGTTCCTACTTCTATCCAACCAGCAGCACCGCCACCAGTATCTGATACATATTGTTTCAATGTGTCTGCTGTTGTGTCAAAATATAACTGACCAACAACACCTGTGCCTGCCGCAGCATCACTTGCGAACTTCTCTATAACTATGTTCTCTATTTGTATAGAGTTTAAGTTAATGTTATTTAAAAAATTAATTGCCATTTTTTTTAGTTTAGATATAATGTGCCTGTCTGTGCTGAGGCAAATGTTACTGTTAGTTGTGTTGTGCTTACATAAGCTATTTCACCATATACAACTATATTGTTATTGTTTACTACTGTAATAGAAGGAAAAGTTCCTAATGCTCCAGTGTGAGTTGCTGTGATTGTTGTTACATTGTTAAAAGGTATAACTTCTGTAGAACCAGAAACTAAACCCCATTCTGTACCTGTAACTGTAGATTTTAATACTTCGCCTAATGCTCCTGGATTATTATTACTATCTCTTAAAGCACCTGTTACATATAGATTACCCGCAATAGTTAGAGTTGTTCCGCCTGGGTTAGCGTTTTGTGTTAATATAGAATCTACAAGTGTAGTAGATGTTAAACCTGTTATAGGATCGGTTACATCAAAAAATAATGGTACAGTTAAATCTGTACCGTTGACACTATCAATTATAAACTTAGCTAAATCACTTATCTTAAAGTTCTTTGTAGGATTTCTAAGTGTAGCATCTTTCTCTGTACCTAACAGTATATCGTCAAGCGCAGGAAGTACTGTGTTATAAGTATAGATTATTGCCATGTGTTTTGTTTATGCGTATACTCTTATTTCTATAGAACCAGCTGTAAATTTACCATCACTATTATGTGTGTTAAGATTTATAACAGTGTCACTTGCTCTACCCCAAGCAATATCATGGTTATTCTCTGCAGAACCACCATTTAAGAAAACTATAGTCTTGTCAGCTGTAAATAAACTAGACGATGCTGTTACTGTATAATCACCACCTGATGTTCTAGCGTATGTAAATGTTTTTCCTGTAGTATTTTGTAATATTGTAGCAACTGGTGCTGCTGCTCCAGCTTGGGTAAGTAATGCTGTATATACTGTGTAGCCTAGACTATATGAATTAGCAAATGATGCTATTTGACCTACTGTAAACTGTACTGTTTTATTTTCTTCTGTAATTGGATCTATCTGAGAACCTATTACATTGTCTGATAATGTAGGTGTTCCTTGAGGATAGCTATATATTATTGCCATTTGTTAAGTATTTAGTATGTATATTTGTATACTCTATATACTTACATATATCTAGCAATATTTACAAGTGAATAAGATAGAGAAAAAGTGACACAAGGGTACTACTATATACTTATAACTACCTATTGTCACTAAAATAGAAAAATTGTAACAAATAGGGAACCCGGGTGCTCCCCCTCACTTTTTTCTTTGCTTTTTCCTAAGAAAACTCATTTTTTTTAACCCAACCCCACCACTTTTTCATACAGTTTACAACTATATATACAACTTTTACAAACAAATCATTAAAACATTTGGATAATATAAATGTAACTAATAAATACTATACAATGATTAACAAACTATTAAACTTTCACTCTAAATTACTACAATTACTATTCATCATCACATTACCACATGTAATATATCACATTATTATGTCATAATGTCATGACAAAGAGTCATCGACTTATACTTCCTCAACATTTATAACACATAAATAAACATACACTTGTATAAATCACAAACAAAACTCTTAACTAACTGGATAATAACTATATAATAACTAAATAAAACTATAATAACTATGTCAACTTTAAATTCTAAAAGATTTGTAATCAGAAAATCACTAATTGGTAAAAACCAAATCATTAACTTCACTAACAAAAAAGGTATCACTATTGAGTATAATCATGATATTGCTTATGAAATTATGAAAGATAAACTAAATGCTATGAATTGTTTCATTAAGTATAAATCTTATACAGCAACTAACAACATACCTACTATACTAAGAGATAAAGAATTAGTATAATATGACACAATGTCATGACAACCTGACATAATGGTTAATGTGAGTTCGATTCTCACTATGTCAACTAATATAATAACTATGATAACTAAAAAATGAATAAAAGAAAAAGAACTAGAAAAGTAGTATTAAAACTAACTAAACAACAAATTGAATTAGCTGAAATACAATACTGGAAAAGATGGAATAATTACAAACAAAATCAAATGTTAAATGGATAATAATAATATGAGAATAATCAAACATAAATCACAAGACTTATATACTTGTAGCATAGACAACATATCATTTACTAGCCCAGATTACAACAGTGTAATGAAATGGCGAGATGACAATGTACCAAATGCAGAGTATTACAAAGAAATCAAAGTATTACATGACAAAGCAATGCAAAGCATGTATGATAATAACCCAACTAATTACACAGGCGACTAATGGCAAAAATGAAACAACTAGACGAGATGGCTAATAAGCTAGTTCCTCAAATACTACACAAAATATATAATACAGTAGCAACTGAATTATCTTATAGTGATCTTAATCTTGAAGGTGATGATATGTATGATGCTCACGATTATGTAATGACACTCGTAATAAATAAATTAATAAACAATTAAATAATATGGATAAAAGAAAAACAATTGCACTAGCGTGCTTAGTATTTATCGGTGGTTACTTCGCCGGTCAAGAATCAAAAGTAAATCAAATTAACAATAAACTATCAGAGCTTAACATGGATTGGTATCAATGGCAAGATGTAGAAAAGATAGTAAATAACGAATCTATCAATGGTTACTAATCTAGCTATCGCGCTAGCGATATCCTTAACAGGAACAGGTGATGACAAAGTATGTTATAAGAAATGCACAGGTCATACTAAAGACGTAATAAAAAAGACAAAAATTGACAACAGCAAGCTAAACACAGTTCAAGATTATGTTGAAGCAGGTTATGATGAAGACGTATACGAGTGGGTTTGTCAAGGTGAAGCTCAAGGCTTTAAGCATAGTGTAACAAATGAATTAATTTGTGACGGTACTAACCATGAAGGTGGTGATGGTGTAAACGGTGAGTGTTATGTCTGCTACTAAATCTATAAAACTATTAATACTTATATCTCTATTGTCATACAGTAGCTATAAGTTAGGTCAAGGTGATCCTATAATAGTAAAAAAAACCGTTCAAGTTAAAGTATATGACGCGGGTTTTTGTGCCTCTTGCTACAAAGATCATAGCTGGGATGAGATGTATGTAATGATGAACACTTACAATGACACAATTACAAACAAATTAAATTAGTAATTGGATAATATAATAAACAAACAATATGAAATGTAAATGTACAAATGTAATTCCTCAAGGTCGTTTAGCCTTAGGTTATAGAACTTGCGTAAAATGTAGCACTACAGAGCTTTATAGTTATATACCAATTATCGGTAACAAACAAGTGCTCGAGCTACAAATTGTATCACAAGAACTATCTGCTGCTGTACACAAATCATGGCGTCGTAAATAAATAAATATGCAAAGAATAAAATTCACATCGAAAACTACCGCTAAAACTAGCGAAGGACTAAAGTATAAAGGTTATACTGTCGGAGAATTACCACCAACTTTTGCTTTTGTATATAATGAAAACAAAGAAACATACGGAATTACACAGTGGTTTAACTATAAAGGATTAACATGGATAGCAGAATAGTACAAGATATGGAAATAGTCGAGCGTGAAGCATGCTATTTAATAGACACTATAGAAACTACGCTAGAACGTATTGTAAACTATAATGATCTTAACGAACAAGAAATTAAGTCCATAAAAGATATGGCAATTATGATGCTCCAAGAATGGAGTTAGCTAGGCGAGTAAGTTAACTAGGGTAGTGTAATACTAAACAGCGAGGTGTAGATGCAGCACTGACGGGAGTTTCTACCACATAACTGAATTGCTAGCACATGCTAGAAATAGGAGACAATAGTCACACTAACTAGCTAATAACTAGGTATGGTTATATAGTTCTAAAAAGAGTTGCTCTATATATTACTACTGACGAGTATTGAGGTTCGATTCCTCATCTAGTTACAAACAAAATACGACAACAGTTGGATAATATAATAAACAATAATATGCTAATAGACCAAATCAAACCAGAAATTCTAGTAAGACTAGACAAAGACTATGAAAAGTACAACACAAGTATAAATCATATATATAATATACTAGCTAACAAACAGGTATACAGCCAGTTAACTATTGATGAAATAAAAGATATAGTTATGTTTGCTGGGTTAGACTATATTGACTGGTCGCCATCAGATATATTATTTGGCGATAAAATCTTAAACAATAACAATTAAATTAAATAAACTATGTCAGACTCAATTAAAAAGTACGAAGAACTGTACGACAAAAAGCTGGAAGAAAAAATGATCAGCAAAGGCTTCGGTGAAGTAGATTCACACGATGAAGAACACGTAATGAAAGTAGTGTGTAAACACTTCGATCTAGAACTAACAGACACATGGTCAAGCGACTGTGATCACTACATATACGAAGAAAATACAGCTGACGGTTACACTGTGTATGTAAGCTTATATGAAGCTAATGCAAATGTGTGCGTAAGTGAAAATGTATTTTACTACGACAATGATTTATCAGCAGAGCTTAAACAAGCTATTTATGATAACGACCATGAAGATGTTAAAATATATTTATCTATGTTACACGATGGTGAATACTGGATTCAAGATACTATTAACGATATTTACTTAGAATTAGTAGAACTATACACTGATATGTGTAGAGATGAACTAACTGATGAAGGTTTTGATGAGCCTAGATCAATAGATATGTTAAACTTAATAGCAAATAACTAATATGAGTACTAGAAATGTAACTATGGTAGTCCATAGACAAGAATCAGAAAAATATGTAAAAGGTTTTGCTGTAAATCCAACTGAAGTAGCAGACAAAAGCTATGTAAATATGTACCTACATCATGACGGTTATCCTGAATATCAAGGTGTTCAAACAGCTAACTGGATTAAGTACATGCAAGATACTAAAGGTTTTACAAACTTTGGCGATGGCTCAAGAATAGCATCTCATTTAGTTAAAGATATGCATTACAACGCACAATACTTATACCCTAGCGTAGATAATATTGATCACAACTATACTTATATTGTATGGGTTGGTAAATCTGACGTATGGGTAAGCTGTTGGAATCAACATACTGATGAGTGTGTATTTGTATCAACACCTGATAAAATAATTAAGAAATGGTCTAGACCTGATATAGAATATACAGACTGGAATTACAAACATAATACGAACAAAGCTGGATAATATACATATGACAGACAGACAAATCGAACAAATGGCAATACGTGTAGCCGACATAGTTATACAAGCTCTAGAAGACAAGCAACATGAGTGGGACAAAGCTCTCGTTGCTGATCTTCACGAGCAAAACACAGAGCAACAACTGTTAGCAGAATTAGCTACAGCTATGACTCAGCTAGACTTTGCACTTAGTAATGAAGACTATGCTAAATGTGCAGAATTACAAAAACAAATAATAATAATCGAAAACCAATTAAATAAATATAAATGATAAAACCAATGCTCGCATACAAAGTTGACTCAAAACCAGTCGACTGGACTAAAAAAGTCTACATGCAACCAAGATTAGACGGCGTACGCTGTTTAATCCAACTTAATGACAAAGGCGAAGTATATGCATACTCTCGTACAGGTAAACCGTGGCTTAACGTAGCTCACATACTAGAAGATCTAGAATATTTCTTCGAAATACATCCTGACGTTGTGCTTGACGGCGAATTGTACAACCATGACC
>JACSEM010000032.1_pt1 | contig 8451 bp, 10 predicted proteins | sample 8225391 | NCBI WGS metagenome assembly JACSEM01 (sample SAMN15704306, study PRJNA253121) | viral metagenome | isolation source: viral DNA from sea star tissue collected in USA, Friday Harbor and Canada... | host: Evasterias troschelii | collected 2013 | reverse complement strand
GTCCACATCGTCCAGACCCCCAGATTCACCAGTGAAGGGCCTAACTGGTTGAGTGTGTCGCAAGCCGCAGCGTTGGCTGCTGCTGAAAGTCGTTCTAAAGACATCTTCCTGTTAAAGGAGTGGGAGGACCGGAAATCAGCTTCGGACTGGAAGGGGTAGAGGATTTCTAGCCCCTTGACAGGGGGGTTAAGCTGGACCAGCCGCGCAACGCAGCCCCAAGCGGAGGCAGCGTCGGCACGGGGTTCAGCTTGGCCCCACCCAGTAGGGCCTCACGCCCCTAAATAAACACGCCCCTTCATGCCAACGACCTTGGTATGTCGAGGGAGGTGGCGTTGTACAGCCTCTTGGGCTGTACCAGACTGAGGGCCTACGGCCCTCCTTTAACAGCCATTAACGAAGTAAAAACATGAGTAACCTCGAGCTTCTAGACAGGGCTGCAGGCCAAACAACTTGCCAGATTCTTGGCATAGCTGGTGAAAGCCTCGTCGGAACAGGAGTTGTAAGTTTTGCTCTCGGCGGCGTTGGGTTGATCCCCTTTACGGCTGGCGCAGCAACGCTGCTGGCGGCTAATTACTTATGCCCTGATATGGAATTGGGTGATGCACCTGGTTCCGGAATCGCTGGCTGCCAGAAAGTCGATGGAACTGGAAGGCTATTTATTGATTTCGGCAACGGGCCACAAGAGATGTACGGCCCTGGCAGCAATAGGTATCAGATGGCATCTCAAGCAATTGAGATTTTGGCAGTCACCCAATCTGGCTTGGGTTCGAATGGCAAATGGATTGTTTACGTCGAATGGTCTTGGACAGGAGGTACTACAGGTTCCGCAGATGCCCAATTCTCTACAGAGCAACAAGCCCGTGAATGCACGTTTTCATTGGTAGCCAATGAAGGATCAGCCTGCATTAACTCTGATCCTCAACCAAAACCACCACCAGAAGCGTTTGATCCAATCCCTTACACGGATCCGGTAACCAACTGCAATTACACCGTTCAGCTGCAAGGTTTTGCAGAAGAACAACCCGGCGGCGTTGTTCAGCCCGTTTATTTAATCGAAGGCGTGACAGAAGAAAGAGCAGGTGGTCGTATGGGTGGCTGTAATTTCCCACCCACTATTTATTCGCCTGGTTTTGGTGGCGGCGGCCGGCAAATCCCTGTTCCTCCTGGCGGTTCACCACCTGACGGTCCCGGCGGTGTTCCCTGGTGGGCTGGCCCTGTAATTGGCGGCGCTGTAGGCGCTGGCCTGCAATTGATTGGTGATGAAATAGCGCGTATGTCTGAACCAGACGTAAATGAAGGTTCTTTCTTGTTTACTGCTCCTTGTGATGTCGATAACAACGGCGATCCACTGACTCAGCAATACAACTTTGAAAAAAGCTCCTTCAATCAGCGTCTTTTAAATCACCAGATTGCGCTGATGGATATGCTCCAGCAGCATTTGAATTGGAAAACACCTACTTGCAATGCCAAACCAAAACTGGAAGGAGATTGGGTCACGCTTCGTTTCGAGTCGGACGAACCGAGTCCTCATAGCAACCGCGCTATTCGGAAGCTGTTGCGTTATCGGTCTCAATCGGGTGCAGAGCTCGGAGCAATTACCGACTATTGGCGCGGGTTTACCTGGACAACCGGTGCGGTCTCTGTTCAACACGCCGACGCGTGGTGGGGAACCCCTCAGGTCTGGGCTGTTTCAGCAGATGAGGGAAAGCGGGTCTTACGCCACGTTGCTGGAGAGGCGGGCATTGATCCGGATCAAGTTGGTCGATGGATCATTAGCGGCAGTCGTAACCCCCGATACGGGGTGTCCCTCCCCGTGAAATTTGCTCAACTAGATGGTGGGCCTTGGGTTACACAACGCGATGTGCCGTCAGGTCCGCCGTTGATTAATCGCTAGCAACTAGCACGCGACCCTTATGGGTCGCGCGTTGTCATGTGGTCCAAATAGAGCAATTATTCACTTGTTATTACTGTTTTGTTTTGACAGAAACACCAACCCCAAAACTTATCGACGGGAGACCTAACCCTCCAGCCGTTGATTCAGATGAATACAAGCGTTGGAGTGAGCAACTAACTGTTGCTTACGACGGCGGATACATTGAAGCCGCTTACGGCAATCTGATTCAAACTCTTCGGTTTGCGACTATTGATGCCGCTTGTGCTGATAAGCCTGTTGCTGTTGTCCGCAAACAGCACCCTCGCGTGAACCGTATTGGTGAAGCACCGAAACAAATCGCAGAGGCACGGTTTACCTACAACAAGTATCCAAAACGGAATAGCAGCATGGCCGCTGGTGGTGCCGCCTACACCATTCACACTGACGTTGGCTCTTATACAGCTCGCATCGGTGGCGATGTTCAAACCTTTATGGCTTGGGCTTGTGAGCGTAAAAATGAGTTTTACTCTGATACGTCGATCCAAACAGGCTCAGGAGCCTGGTATGGCCCTATTTCCGCTGCAACTCCTAACCAATGAGCTACGACCACATTTACGTCATCCCTGACCAGGGAAAAATGAAAGGCGGTCTGCTGTACGACAGGTACACCAACCTTTCTTACTTTGCCGATGTTCAAGCCTTAGAGGACAAAACCAAAACAGGTCGCGACCTCGAAGTAAACGTCACCAGCTACAAACGCGGCCGCTTTATGCGCGATCCTGCGCCTTCGACAATCCCCCCGCAGAAACGCAATGTTTCAATGGGCATTCGTCAAACTAAAGGCGCAATCCCTGGTTACAAAATTACGCTTGACGATGGTACTGAACGTCGCCAGTTCCAATACACCGGCAGCATGTCAGGTCTTTACGCGTGGCTGAAAACTAAAGCCACTCAAGACGTTGATTTGTATGGACCAACTGGAACCCCATACGATCCAATCGTCGTGGCTGAAGGTGGCAACGCCGAAGTAAAGATCACTAAATGAACCCCGTCGGTTCTATTTCCGTAGGCCCTACTGACCGAGAGGTTGAAGTGGGGTCTTTTTCTTTAGAAGAAGGCGCCGATACTCTTTGGGTCGACGTACAGCAAATGTCGCCTAATCAAGTTTGGAATTATTCCTATGGCCTGCTTTGGTGGGAGTCAGCTTTTGGCCGCGAACTTGGGACTGAAAAAGTGTACGGTCATCAGATGGGAGAGACCTTCCGACTTGGAGTTGGACGCACTCCACGCAGTAGGAATGGGCGCATCATGTTTGCGCCCCGCGCGTATAACCGTCGATGGATCAGTATCGAGAATCCGCCCACTTGGACTCTTTCGTTCTCCGCAGAATCAAACGTCTTGGTCCCTGGTGTCCCTGTCGTTGTTAATAGCTTTGTCCGTGCTTCCAATGGCTCTGGCCTTCAGCTTGTTCAAGTTGACTTCTCCTAATGGCAATTCTCTACGGGACCCAATCGAACGGCGAGACACTTCCAGTGTTAGTCGATCAATTCGGAAATCTGCTAGCCAAGGGTATTGACGGACAACCTGGTGGTGAAGGACCGCCAGGAAAAGACGGGGAGCCTGGTGGTGAGGGGCCACCAGGACCACAGGGAGACCCGGGCGAGGGGGTCCCTCTTCCCTATGGAGAAGAAGGTTCTTATTTAGGCATCGTTGGTGGGGTTCCTCAATGGAATATCCCTCCTGGTTCTGGACCTGGACCCGATCCAGGGCCGACCTATGCAATGGTCTGGGCAAATATCAATGAAACAGCTAATTGCGTCAATGAATTCGGCAATCCAGCAAATCAACCAGACCCTCTTGCGTATCTTTCGAGCTTAGAAAGTTGGCTATACCCACAATTTTCTGAGAAGGCAGGTTCTAATCAACAACCAGCTACTAATGAACCCAATTGGCCACCATTGGAATTTTCTTTTACTGAAGCATTTGGCAAGGTTGTAAAAATCTATTTCTCTTTGAACTATTCCATGCAATCTCCGGCAACCAATAAAATTAATACGACTTTTACCTGGTCCAGCTCAAATTTAACTTTAATAAGTGTTGAAGGGACGGAGTACACCGAATCATTTGGGGGAGATGCTTGGTTTACGGCTTTATTTACCGTCAATAGAGAAGTGCCTAGCGCAAAATTGAGTTGGAGCTTATCAGCACCCCTTATGACCGTAAATTACGTTCGTTTTAGAGGGTTTGAATTAGTCGATCCCGGTTTACTTGCTCTTGAGCGACAAATACAAGTCGAGCAGCAACTTAAAGCCTTACGCGGAATGACTACGGATATTGATCTTTCGAGACCAACGCAAGACTGAGGCAGTAACGCCGATAAGGTCTGGACACGTTCGGGACACCCCTAAGCCCGACGTACTTAAAAGGAATAAAACATGTCTCTAACTTCAACGAGACCTGTCTCATTAATTGGCGTACCTGTGTCTACAACAGAGACACGTATGGCCAAACGTGAGACTGGCGTACCTGTCCTCGTCGGACAAAACCAAGCCCACATGCACCGCCTCGTCGGCGTTCTCGTCCATACATACGGATGGACGCTTGGACAAGACGGCAACCTGTACAGCCCCAATCCAGTTGAAACAGCTTGGGGGGAGCGTGTCGCTTGAACTCCCATTTCTCGACGGACGACTCAACGTCTTCTCTTGGATCCAGAGACGGCGCAGACGCATTACTGCTTGGCAGCAGTACGTACAAACCCAAAGGGTGCTCGCGATACACCGGGGCGGCACTACCCCCCGATGGCACCCCGACGCCAAGCGTCAGCCTGGAGAGATTGAATGAACGTCTCGAACGACTCGCATTCGGGCGACGACCCGAGGGATCTCTCACTCCCCCTTTGGAGACGTACACAACTACGACTGGAGAACATGGCGACGTTTACAGCGCAACGGATGAATATGTCCGATGGTTTCACGCCGCATATCCAAAGGCAGGAGGAGCGGATCGCACTCGCCGGATCGCACCTCGTGTTCCTACTAAAGGAGTGGGAGGACCGGAAATCTCCTTCGGATTGGAAGGGGTAGAAGATTTCTAGCCCCTTGACAGGGGGAGTAAGCTGGACCAGCCGAGCGACGCAGCGCCCAACGCGGAGCCGCGCCGGCACGGGGTTCAGCTTCCCCACCCCAGTAGGGCCTCACGCCCCTAAATAAACACGCCCCTTCATGCCAACGACCTTGGTATGTCGAGGGAGGTGGCGTTGTACAGCCTCTTGGGCTATACCAGACTTAGGGCCTACGGCCCTCCTTTAACAGCCATTAACGAAGTAAAAACATGAGTAACGCAGAGCTTCTAGACAGGGCTGCTGGACAAACAACCTGTCAAATCCTTGGCATAGCTGGTGGAACACTCGTTGGAACAGGGGTGGCAAGCTTTGCCGCTGGCGGCGTTGGGTTGATTCCCTTTACAGCAGGTGCAGCAACGCTGCTCGCGGCGAATTACTTATGCCCTGATATGCCTTTAGGTGATGCAGGGTTCCAGAACGATCAAATCGATGGATGTTCCCAAATAAAAGAAGGAGGCTATGGGCAAGCCCAGTTCAAGGTGCCTGGTGGCCAATGGACAAACAAAACGGGGCAATGGTACTTCGAGCGAGCTGTACGCATCGTTCCATTCCCTCCGTACCAAAATCCTTCTAATGGGACATGGCAAGTCAACTGCGAGGTTTATACAGAAGCAAACGGAACAACGTATTCAGTCGGTGGCCTTGCTACTGAAGGTGAGGCTGCCGCCGTCAAATTCCGGATCGATCCAACAAACGGTGATTGCCAGTCAGATAGCAACAACTTGCCGTCGCCACCACCAGAGGCATTTGATCCGATTCCCTATAGCGATCCAGTAACCAACTGCAATTACACTGTCCAGCTTCAAGGTTTTGCAGAAGAACAACCCGGCGGCGCTGTTCAGCCCGTTTATTTAATCGAAGGCGTGACAGAAGAAAGAGCAGGTGGGCGTATGGGTGGTTGTAATTTCCCTCCCACTATTTATTCGCCTGGTTTTGGTGGCGGCGGACGGCAAATCCCTGTTCCTCCTGGCGGTCCACCACCTGACGGTCCCGGCGGTGTTCCTTGGTGGGCTGGCCCTGTAATTGGCGGCGCTGTAGGCGCTGGCCTCAAATTGATTGGTGATGAAATAGCGCGTATGTCTGAACCGGACGTGAATGAAGGTTCTTTCTTGTTCACTGCTCCTTGTGATGAAGATGCAGACGGAAATCCTTTAACTCAGCAATACACTTTTGCGAAAAGCTCCTTTAATCAGCGTCTTTTAAATCACCAGATTGCGCTGGTGGACATGTTGCAGCAGCATTTAAATTGGAAAACACCTACTTGTGGCGGTAATGACAAACCAGAATTGGAAGGGGATTGGCGAACGGTTTCATTCCGTTCCGACGAAACATCTCCTTACGGCAAGTCTCGTATTCGCAAGCGCTTTCGGTATCGCAGCACTAGCGGATGGTCCTACGACGCAATCATCAACCACTGGAAGGATTTCGTATGGGAATCAGGCCCAGTTATCGTCCAACACTCTGGATCGTCTTGGGGGACTCCTCAAGTCTGGGCCGCTACGGCAGACGAGGGAAAGCGGGTCATACGCCACGCTGCTGGAGAGGCGGGCATTAATCCGGATCAAGTTGGTCGATGGTCAATTAGCGGCAGTCGTAGTCCCCGACTCGGCGTGTCCGACACAATGAGAGTGGATACTACCGGCGGTTACTACTGGATTACGTCAAGGGACGGATCGGACAATCGTCCGATCGTCGCGGCATTGCCCGACCCAGGGTCGGGGGTCGACATAACAGAAAACGACTAGTAATTATTGACTGTTACTAACTTTTTCTATGGCTCAGGATCTTGACGCCAGAGAGACAACTATCAACTACGACGGCGGGTCTTTGACCATGACTGCCGGAAACTTGAAAAGTCTCTACGGCGAAGACACCAACGGTTTTGGTGCAGACGGTCAACCCAAGACTGTTTCTGTTAAAGGGCATTCACGCGTCCGCGTGATTGGTGGAACAACTACAACAGTTGCTCCATCTACCCGCAATTACATTCAATGGCCGACTAACGATCGGAGTAACGCTGCTGGCGGCACCGCGATCATGATGAGTTGGACAGGTTCAGAAGGAGAATGGGGCGCTCGCGTTTCCGGTCCCTTATGGAAACTTGGCACTTTCTTGCAAACAACATCACTTAAGTCCGTTTGGTTTTACGCCAAAGGCGGCAAAGGTTACGGTCCCTTCCAGAAAATCTCATGAGCACAAGATTAATTTGGGGTGCATACTCCTACGACACCAAGCTTGTCGTACCTAATTTGGACTGGTTCATCTATGGGCATCCAACTAACTTCAACTATTTTGTTACGACACCACTCACTCCCGCTGTTGATGCTGGTCGAGTAACTAAACAGGGCAACAAAAAAGAGCATAAACGCCGTCGTTATGTGGGCGATCCTGCCCCAATGAACGTTCGTTCTCACATTTTTGACTATTTGCAGGATCCCGGCCGCAAGGTTGGTTCTGCTATTCCAGGCTGGTCATTCATTCTTGATGACGGCAAGGAAAAGCGTCAGTTCACCACCACTGGTGACGTTCAGAACCTTGTTCTGTATTTGCAGGACAATTTGAAGACAACAACCAAGCTCTACACACAGGGCGCGTCTACGGTCATCAAAATCACATCTAATGGTGGCTGAATGGTCTCTCATTGCTGAGAAGACTTTTACCCCTGATGATCTCCTCGAGGTCATCGGGGTTTTTGACATGCCCGAAGATCACGACACCTTATGGGTGAAAATTACGCAGCTGAATGGCACTGGCACTTCACCTTGGTCCTATGGAATCCTGAGCTGGATATCAGCCGATGGTCATGAACTTGGATCAGTCAAAGCCTATGGAAAAGGCGAGTCTGAGGTTTACAAACTTGGAGTTGGATTGCCTCCACGCGAGCGGGGAGGGAGCATCACTTTCACGCCAAGAGGTTTCAATCTCGGCTGGATTCGGAACGGGTTTCCGTGGCCGCTCAAGTTTGAAGCGTTTTCAGGGATATCTGGAGGGAGTGGCCAACAACTCGAAGGTGGTACTACGCTCTTTGTTCCTGCTGTTCCGGAACTGCCAGAAGCTAATACGCAGCCGGATTTTTCAATAGAAGACGCATTTGCCTACTTGATCTTTAACTTCCTACTTAAATGATTGACGTTCGGCTCGCTGCTACCAACCCCGAGGATTCAACCCTTGTTCCCGTCTCTTGCAACGCGAGGGGAGAGCTAAACACCGTAGCGCCAAAGATCGAAGAGATACCTAACGACCTGAAGATTGATGGTGATTTAACGGTTACGGGATTAATCAACGGTTCTGATGGTGTTGGTGAGCCAGGTCCGCCTGGTACACCGGGGGAGCCTGGCGGCCAGGGACCGCAAGGAGACAAAGGGGATCCCGGCGAGGGGGTCCCTCTTCCCTATGGACCGGATGGTTCATACCTACAAATAGTCAATGGCGCACCAGCTTGGACTGATAACCC
>JACSEM010000031.1_pt1 | contig 8533 bp, 16 predicted proteins | sample 8225391 | NCBI WGS metagenome assembly JACSEM01 (sample SAMN15704306, study PRJNA253121) | viral metagenome | isolation source: viral DNA from sea star tissue collected in USA, Friday Harbor and Canada... | host: Evasterias troschelii | collected 2013 | reverse complement strand
AAATAAGTACAGGAACTGGTGATTATTTAAGCATTCAAGACAGCGCTGCAAGTTCTAAATTTATAGTAAAAAGTTCAGGAAACGTCGGGATCGGGACGACTAGTCCTGGGGCTAAGTTAGATGTAGACGGTATTATATTTGCAGGTGATGGAAATAAAGCTACACCAGGTTATTCCTTTGCTAGTGATCCAGATACTGGTATGTTTAGAGACTCTGCTAATGTTTTAGTGCTTGGAGTAAATGCAGACACTAGAATTAGAATAACTAATAGTGATATAGTAACATATAAACCTCTTGGTATTAATACTACCTCGATCACATCTGGCGTTGCATTAGACGTAGATGGAGTAGCGCTAATAAAAGACAGTACAGGTGTTGGTGATTTATACTTAGGTAATTACGCAACTGCTAACTACTTTAGATTTCATACAAATAACTCAAACACTTATTTTGATATGAACTGTGGTGATATATATTGGAGACAAGGGACTTCTGCTAGATATCAGTTCTTTGCTTCTACCGCTAACATGACCATTCAAGGTACGTTAACTCAAAATTCTGACGCAAGAACTAAGGAAAATGTAATTGAAATAAGTGATTGTATTAGTAAGGTTAAAGCTATGAGAGGTGTTTACTATAATAGAACTGATTTTAATACAGAAGTTACTAAAGTTGGTGTTATAGCACAAGAAGTTGAAGCTGTGTTACCAGAACTTGTTTTAGAATCACCTGAGACAGGATTAAAATCTGTAGCTTACTCAGAATTAACATCAGTACTAATAAACGCAATAAAAGAGCAACAAGAAATAATAGAAGATTTAAAAACAAGAATAACTAAATTAGAAAACTAATAATTAAACAAAAACAAAATGGCAATTACTTACAAATGGGACATCCCACAAATGAACGCTCACATTCAGGCAGAGGGTGAAGACAATGTAATATACACGGTACATTACAGATACACTGGCTCTGAAGAATCTGGAGGAAAAACTTACTCATCAACTAATATTGGAACACAAAGTTACACTTACGCAGCTGGAGATCCTTTTGTACCTTACGAAGATACAGAAGCTTTTGAAAATGTAGTTATCGGATGGTTAGAAGGATCATTAGATGTACCTGCAATGCAAGCTAGCATAGCTGCAACTATTCAATCTGAGATTACACCAGTAAACGAAGACTTATACTTTACATGGCAAAATCCAACTCCACCGGTACCACCAGTAGAAGAGGAAGAAGAAGAATAGGTAAATTTCACTTAAAACAAGTGATAATAAAAACTAAGCATATATCTGATTTTTTGGTTCGCCTCAGTTATATGTAAACAACAGTGAACCTTAACCCATTAAAAATATAAACAATGGTAAAATTTATTAATTTATTAGTTGGTGGAGCAATTACTCCTATCAACGTAGAAGATGTAGTTAAAGTTGTAGGTGCTGCTAACGGCGGTAATGCTTCAACAATAACTCTAACTTACGAATCTGCTGCTACTTTAGTTATTACTTCTGAAGCTGGAGCTGGAAAAGGATTTGGAGCTGGATCTGCTACATCAGTGGCAAACGTAGAAAAAGGATTTTGGGGTGCAATTATTGATGCATCTTCACAACCTTGGAACTTAGTAGAGTATCCTTCAGCTGGAGAAGCTTGGACTGCATCTTATGCACCAGCATCTCAAGCTAGCGAATACGCTAAACAAAGCGCTGTACCAGCTGCACCAGGAACATTTGGAGCTAAACAAACTCAAATGATCCAAAACGATGACGATGTTGCTATCGTTTGGGCTTCAGTTGCTTAATACCTTATTTTATTAACCCTTAATTTTAAAACCAATGACCTTTTATTACCAGACTAGTTCGTGGAATAGTCAACCACAACCCAACGAAGAAACTATTAATTTTTGGAAACATCTCTCAGAGAAAAAACACTGGAGAATAGTACAATTACCAAATGGATTTTTTCAAACCGAGTACCAACACCCTGCAAAGGAAGATACTTGGATCGACGTAACCCGAAGAGAAACTCTTGAAGCAGCAGAAACAGCTATTGATTCGTCAGTAGATCATTATGCTAAGAAAGTAGATTTCTTGAAAGGACCAAAAGTCGTAAAAACCTTTAAATAAATAAATCAAATTTAATCTAATCTAATTATGTCAGACAAACTTGTCAAGAATCTTAACTTCGGTAGCGATGCCAAAGATAAGATATTTAAAGGGATAGATAAACTCACAAAAGCTGTTAGCTCCACATTAGGAGCTAGCGGCAAATGTGTTATCCTTGAAGATGAATCCGGTAAACCAATTATAACAAAAGATGGTGTTACCGTTGCTAATTCAATAGTATTATATGATGCTGTTGAAAACATGGGAGCAACATTAATAAAAGAAGCTGCTAGAAAAACTGTAGAAGAAGCCGGCGATGGTACAACTACAGCAACAGTATTAGCTCAGTCAATACTAACTAAAGCAAGTTCTAAAGATATTAATTCAAGAGAATTAAAATTAGGTATTAACGCAGCCGTTAAAAAAGTTGTAAAATATCTTGAAGATAATTCCATCGAAGTTACAGGTGATATGATCGACCAGGTAGCCACAATCTCCTCAAATAACGATACCGAACTAGGTAAACTAATCGGTGGAGCTTTCAAAAGTGTAGCAAATACGGGAGTTGTGATGATGGAAGAATCTAATGATATAACTTCATCTGTTGAAGTGGTTGATGGTATGCAATACCATAAGCCAGTTAAAGGTATGCACTTTGTAACTGACCAAGCTAAGAAAACATGTGAATTAAATAATCCATTAGTTTTAATCGTTGAATCACAAATTGATAGTATAAGAAAAATACAAGGTGTATTAGAATATGCTATAAAAAATAATGAATCACTTTTGATTATTGCAGATGTTGATCCTCAAGTTTTAGCTGCATTAGCTATGAATAAGATGAAAGGCAATATTAAAGTGTGTATAGTAGATGGACCAACATATGGTTTTACTAAAAAAGAAAAATTAAATGATCTTGCTATGATGACTGGAGCTACAGTTATTAATGAAGATTTAGGAGATGATATGGATTTAATTGAAGTTCAACACTTAGGTAGAGCTAAAAAATCTATAAGTGGACAACAGGATACTATTATTCAAATAGAAGAAACTCCTGATGAAGCAAAAGATCTAGTAAAACAAGTTAAGAAAAGATTAACTACAGAAAAAGTTCCTGGATTTATAGTAGCATTAGAAAGAAGACTAGCGCTTTTAGCAGCTAAAGTTGCTATAGTAAAAGTAGGTGCTAATTCTGAAATTGAATTAAAAGAAAAAAGTGATAGAGTCGAAGACGCTATCTGTGCTACAAAAGCCGCAATCAAAGAAGGTATTGTATCTGGTGGAGGAATTGCTCTGCTAAATGCATCTTCATCTATCAAAGCTGAGTCAGAAGCTGAACAAACACTTCTAGACGCTATTAAAGCTCCTTTTAAGACAATATTAGATAACGCTGGTATATTAGATTATACAGCACCTAAAGTTCAAGGAGAAGGATTAGATGTGGTTACGGGAAATATGGTAAATATGATTGACAATGGTATTATTGATCCGTTGTTAGTTACAAAAAGCGCTCTTTTAAACGCGGCTTCAGTAGCAACTACTATTTTATCAACTGATTGTATAATTAATAATATAAGAATACATGAGAGCGATAGGAAATAATTTAATAATAAAAAAGATAGAAGAACAAAACCAGTCTACAAAAGGTGGTTTACTTCTTACGGAAAAACAAAGAGAAGATGTAAGATTCCAAAAAGCTGAAGTTATTAAAGTAGGCGACGGAGTTAACGCGGTAAAAAATAAAGATATAATTTATTTTGACAAAGCATCATCACATAGAATAGAAATAAATAAAGAACCTTATCACGTTATTCGACAAGAAAACGTTGTCGTTGTTTTATGAAAAAGCTAACAGCAAGAGATGTAAAAGATCTTAATTTGCTAAAACATTATCGTATAATACGTAATGGGCTTGTAAAAACAACGGCTTAAATGACGCAGATCTTGAGTTATTAATTTATTTTGATTGTATGGATCTTTTTACTAAGCATGATTTTGAAATAGGTACATATTCTTATAGTTGGGATAACAGGCGCTGGAACAGATTACTAAAAGAAGATTGGATTGTTGTATGGAGACATAGAAACAGAACAACTCAAAAGTATAATATATATAAAGTTTCATTTAAGTGCAAACAACTTATAAGTAAAATGTATCGAATCATGTTAGGTGAAGATGATATACCTTCTAGTGAAAGAAGAAATAAATTAATCAAAGGAGATAGTTACACAGACAAAGTACTGACAAGAGCTATCTATAATGTAAACAAAGATAAAGAAAGATGAGTAATAGTCCAATAAATTTTTTAGGAATGTTAGGTGCTGCCTCTAGTTTAATGGATGGTAGATCAGCTAAGAAAAATGCTGGTAAAATTAGAAAAAGAGTTTCTAAATTAGAAAACCAGGTTGGAGCTATGATTTCAAAACAAAATCAAGGACCTACTCAAGTAGAACAACCTATAGAAATACAACCAGAACCTCAACTAGGTGTTGTTCCTCAAGCTTTTGACGGATCAACAGAAGAAGAGCCAGAGTTGCTAAGCAACGTACCAACAATAGCATCACCATTTAGTCCTAAAGCTCAACAAGCAGCAGGTGGAATGTTTGGAGCGCCAATGCCTGGATCTTTTGATAGAAACATGGGTGAAGAACAAGAAATATATTAAAAAAATAAATAAACAATTATGATTGAAGATAAAGCACACACTCACGCGTCTAAAAAAGATTCTGTAGGTATAGTAGGTGAAACTCGTATTTGGGACGGACCACTAGATCAAGCAGGTAGACTTCATGGCAAAGGATCAAGTAATGGTTCTAGAGGTATGAAACTAAAATTAGCAGCAGTTCCTATGGAAGCATGCTGTCAACCAATAACTCAAATAGCAAAAGGATAATTATGGCATTTATACAAAAAGGAGATAATCCAATAACAAGAACAAAAAGCGATAAAAAAGTTTTACCAATAGACGATATGTCTAATTATGAATATGATTATGATCAAAATGAAGACATAACTACAGCGCTTAAAACTAAAGAAGAAAAAAGAAAACAAAGAAAAATTAAAAGAGCTGTTAGAGTTTCAGAAAGACAAGGAGAATCAGGAGGCGGTATTGATTATTCAAGTAAAAAAGTTCAAAAATTATTAAACATAAAATCATGATAATAAATACAAGCTCATATACTAGCGCAATACCGGTAGCTCCTAGTGACACTATAAATATTCCGGGGCCTAGCGTAAGAGTTAGTGCAGCTTCTACAGCTACAACACCAGAATTAACACCTAATCAATTAATTGATGCTAATGCTAATTTTATAACTACTTACAATGCTGATGGATCAATTCTTAATGAAGGTGTTTCAAGAGGTATGGTAGTTTATAACATGTTTGCTACAATTGCTTCTAGCACTAATTCACCTTTAGTAGCTACTATAGTTGAGGTTGTAAATAATACTACATTATTACTTTCTGCAAATATATTTCCATTTGCTGGGGGTACAGCTGTATCAGCGTATAAAATATACGATGCAAACGACATAGCTTCTCCAGGAGCACAAATATATGTTGGTGTTGCAGGTAATTTATACGTAGAAACTATTGATGGAGATTTAGTATTTATTGAAGATGTACCAGTTGGTGAGGTATTACCAGTTGTTGTACAAAAAGTATTAGTTGGTGCTGCTGCTGCTGGTGGCCAACCAAACACACTAACCACAGCAGGAAAATTAACAGCATTTATATAACATTAAAAATAAAAAAATGGGACACTCAATACATAAACACATGTCATCTGGTCAGCGTTATGATGACAAACAAGCTTACAATAAAAACCTTTCTGATTCAGCAAGATTACATTACTTAGAGAACGAAGAGCATGACAAAGGTATGTCAAGGTATGAAGAAGGAATGTCAAGACAAGCGTCTCCATTAAATAACTTTAAAGGTGGTTATCATAAAGTACAACACGCTAAAGGAGAAGCTCTAAGGAACTTCAAGAAAATCATCACCAGCTAATTATGAGACTGCTAAACAAGAAAGAATGAATCTTAACACTGAGAATCCAATTAAAAAAGCAAGTTGCAAATATAAAAAATAATAAATGGCATTTAAACTTAAACCACCATTTGAACTAAGCAGTTCTCCTATCTACGTAAGAGATCTAGAACAAGGTGTTTTAGGTAAAGGCAACAAAAACGGTACTATATTGGTAGCACCTAACTTAACTGATGATGCAGAAAAGAGTGTTGTAGAACATGAAGAAGTGCACATTGATCAAATCAAGCGTGGTGATTTAGATTACGATGATGATAACGTATATTGGAAAGGTAAAACTTACCCTCGTTCTAAAATGAAAGAGGGTAATCCTAACTTACCATGGGAAAAAGAAGCTTACAGTAAAACAGATCCATACGATAAATATTAATGAAAAAGAAATTTAAAGATACAACTGTTGGACAACTATTGTTTGGCGCAGCGTCTGTAATAAACCCTACATTAGGTAGCGTATTACAAGGTGTCACTTCACCAAAAGAAGCGCTTGAAGCTATTACAAAAGCCGATGTTTCAATAGATGATAAAATAAAATTACAACAAATAATCTACGAACAACAGAATAAAGAAATAGAAGCTATAACATCAAGGTGGGAAGCAGATTCTATGTCTGATTCTTGGATGTCAAAAAACGTGCGTCCATTAGTTTTAGTATGGTGCATTGTTGTATTTTCTTTTGCAGGTATACTAGACAGTATAGAAACATTGCCTTTTCACATAAATGAATTATGGAATGATACTTTTGAAAAAGTAATGATGTCTGTAGTTTTAGCATATTTTGGTGGACGAAGTAGTGAAAAAGTAACAAGCATATTCAAAAAGTAAAAGTAAATATTAATAAGTAATAATAATCATAAGTAATAACAATTAAAATTTAATCAAATGAGTAAAGATTCAAAAATTACAAAAAAAGAGTTAGAAACAATCAAAGAACAACAACAAAAAATTCAAACAGTTGTTTATGATTTAGGAGCTTTAGAAGCTAAGAAATTTGAAATTTCTGCAGCATTAAAAGAGTTTAACGAAGCTCTAAACGAAACTAAAAAAGAATTAGAAGAAAAGTACGGGCAAGTTAACATTAACTTACAAGACGGATCTTATGAGGAAATTGTACCTGAAGTAGAAGCTGAAGAAGTAAAGTAAAATGAACTCTATTATAAGGAAGATAAGTATAGGCGCGGACTATAAAAACGAAGCTATGCATTATTCTGTTGGACAATCAGTTTATGGTGGTCACACGATTAATAACATAACTTTAGACGAATCTGATAATTCTTATAATATATACATTAAAAAAAACGACGAGGTTATGCCGTGGAAGAAATTTAATTCTAACATGGCTATCTCTGTTGAATACGATTTAGAGTATTAATGAACAGTGTATATGACTTTATTATATCTCCAAAAAACAAAAGATATAATAATGAGAAAAAAGTTGGTGATAAAACTTTAGTATTAAATACTAACATTGAAGATCACAAACTGGTTAGCAAAGAAGCAATTGTAGTTTCTGTGCCATTAGCGTTTAAAACTATTTTAAAAGTTGGAGATGAAATAATGGTGCACCATAATATATTTAGAAGATGGTATGATGTTCGCGGTGAACAAAGAAACAGTGGTCAATATTTCAAAGAAGATTTATATTTTTGTAAACCAGATCAAATTTATCTATATAAAAACAATGATAAATGGTTAGCTATTGGTCAAAGGTGTTTTATAAAACCTATAAAAGACATTGACAATTTAACGCTTGATATTGAACAAAACATATTGGTATATTAAAAATAAGCAATAGTTCATTAGAAGCGCTAGGAATCAACGAGGGAGATCTTGTAGGTTTTAGAGCTAACAGAGAATGGGAATTTATTGTAGGCGATCAACGTCTTTATTGTATGAAATCAAATGATATTATTATAGAATATGAATACCAAGGAAACGAAAAAGAATATAATCCAAGCTGGGCACGTAGCTGTTGAAGAACTTATTAAAGTTGCTAAAGAAGCTATTGTAGATTCAGATGATGATATATCGGCTGACAGACTTAAAAATGCTGCTGCTACAAAAAAATTAGCTATATTCGATGCTTTTGAAATACTTAATCGTATTGAAGAAGAAAAGAACTTATTAGAAGACAAGCCTAAAGAAGTTAAAAAAGAAACTACGTTTCGTGGTTTTGCTGAAGGAAGATCTAAATAATGTATAAGCAAAATTTATATAAAATATTACCTGATTATATAAAGCCTAAAATTCTTAACAGAATGAATAGGTATAAAAAATGGGAGTACGGATATAATATTGACCATGATATGGTTGTTATATCTAAAACTGGACAAATTGGAGAGATTTATGAAATACAAAATCTTAAAATAGCAAACCAACCC
>JACSEM010000030.1_pt1 | contig 8950 bp, 4 predicted proteins | sample 8225391 | NCBI WGS metagenome assembly JACSEM01 (sample SAMN15704306, study PRJNA253121) | viral metagenome | isolation source: viral DNA from sea star tissue collected in USA, Friday Harbor and Canada... | host: Evasterias troschelii | collected 2013 | reverse complement strand
GTGTGTTTGGGTGTGTTGTGGGAAACGGGGATTTCCGATCAGCCCCCTCTCAAAAGGAGAGTATTATGACAAAGATTAAAATTCCTATACCAATTTTAATCTTTGTCATAATACTCTCCTTTTGAGAGGGGGCTGATCGGAAATCCCCGTTTCCCTCACATTCCCTATGGTACCATGCCATTTTTTACCTGTAAGCCTAGTTCCCAGATTTTCCCACCTAACACAAGGCAGGAGGGGAATAAATCCTAAGTACCCTAAGTACCCTAAATATCTTCAGACTCCTCCAACAGTCTTGAGAGGGCTGGAGGTGCTTCGTAAGTAAGATAGGGGGTTTCTTTATTCTCCTCGATCATAGTAGAGACTAAATCATGCAGAACTTGCTTGTAAGATCTAGAATCTTCAGGGTTGGAATCATTGAGAAGAGTCTTCTCTGTTTGAATCATAAGGTGTCTCCTTTGGGTTGAAGGTTTTAACCAAGTCTTTGTAGTTATATACGAAGAAAAAAGGAATTCTCTCACTTCTTTCAAAGCAAGAGAATTCCCGAGAAAAGGAGGGCTTTCTAAGACCTTAGCAGGGGATAATGAGTCTTTTCTGCTAAGGGGTGAGGTATTTTAAGTTTTCTACTCCTTACTAAGTTCTACTCTTGGAGGGATCTCACTACTATGGCTACTATGGCTGTCACTATTGAAATCGCGCTCCCAACTCCTAAAACTGCCGAGGTTTTCTTCAATCTCGAGACTTTCTTTTCGGATTTCGCTAACAAGTTTACGGATGTCTGCAATCGTGAGGAGAGCTTCGCTATTAAGGACTCCAATTCTTGCCGTGCTTTCTCCGACACCTGTAAGGACTTCTCGTTGTCTGCCAATAAGCTCTTGGCTTTTTCGGTTTGCTGATTCAAGGTCTCTATTTGATCTTTCGATAGCAGCTCTTTCATCTCTAATTGCTGCAAGCTCTGCTCGAGTCGATCGAATTTGCCCCCCAAAGGTGAGGAAGAGGATTCCTGATCCAAGGGCCATACCGAGAAGTAAACCGATAACAGCATCAAGATGGTTATCCCAAAAACTCTTGAGGGCTTTCTTTGTTTCATTAAACGACTCCTTTTTTGCAGACGAATCTTTATTTATAGCATTGGAGAGGAGAGAATTTCCATCCCTGTCTTTAACAGAGAAATTAGCACCAGCTGCGATGAGTAGCTGAGTGATCTCGGTATTTCCCCTAATAACCGAATAATGTATAGGTGTCCTTCCATCTTTATCCTTAGCTTCTAAATTAGCCCCTGCATCTATGAGAAGTTTGGTAATCTCAATATTTCCCTCCCAAGCAGAAGAGATTAGAGGAGTTTCCCCTCTCTTATCCTGGACTTCTAAATTAGTACCTGCATCTAGGAGAAGCTTGGCTATCTCAGTATTTTCCCTAATAACCGAATAATGTAGGGGAGTAAACCCACTATTGTCCTTAGCTTCTAAATTAGCACCCGCACCTATGAGAAGTTTGGCTATCTCGGTGTGTCCTTGGAAAGCAGAAATAAGTAGAGGAGGAAATCCCCCAGGACTCTTAGCTTCTAAATCAGCTCCAGCATCTATAAGAAGCTTGGCTATTTCAGTAGATCCATATATAGCAGAAAGAAGTAGAGGAGTGCGTCCCTGAGTATCCTTAGCTTTTATATCCGCCCCAGAATCGAGGAGGTTAGCTACCTCAGAAGAATCCATATTTTTTACCGCTTTAAGTAACTGTAAGTTTAGATCTGTCTTAGTATCTGTCATTGGGGGCTCCTTTTTCCCTAGTCTAGGATAACATAGATTGTAGTTCTTCAGCAGTCATTGGACCTACGGTGGGGGCTGTAGGTTTTGGTGGAATTTGAGTTACCTCCACATCTTGCATAGAACCAGGGGCAGGAGGTGTTGGGTAAGGGGGTATTGGGTAAGGGATGACGGTTTCAGGTACAGACCTTGGTGCAAAAGGCCCTAGTGCAGGGGGCACTGGTGCAGGAGGTGTAGCTCCAGGCACCCCATTAGGATAGAAACCAGGTTGGGCTGGAGTGAACTGTTTCTTAATAAGGGGAAGACTAGCATGGAAATCATAATTCACTTTCTGCAACATGGAATTATAGGCTTCCGCTGTCATAGGGCGACATAGCTTATCCTCTTCTTGGTAGAAAGTATCGACACTCCCTTGTATCTTAGCTATCATGTCTTCTGGCATGGATTTCCTTAAAGTTGAGTTAGGCATAATAGTGAAGGAAGTCTGAATACCAGCCCCTTGTTGATTGCATTGGACTTGAATATCAAAATGTAACAAGTCTCCAGCTTGGGCGAGATTAATCAAATTTCTGTATTGGGTAGCTGTAGCACCAAATATAAAGAAGGTACCTTCTACAGAACCGGGCTTGTCATAAACCCAGATTGGGAAGAAATAAGTGAGCCAAGCTGGACCAAAAGCCTTGCAACAAAATCCTTCCACACATTGACAACGGTCTCTGATCTGGACTTCTGATAAATCTACCCAATGAGACTGAGTACCTATTGGGTTTAGACTAAGAAGGGAAATCGATACTAATGTCCCTGGTTCGGGTCTCCACTGTTCAAGATAGGGGGACTTCATCTTACTTCCGAATTGAATTACTGGCATTAAACACCTCCGGGTGTACTATAGGATATATGGGGGAATAACATTCTTCATTAATAAGTTTAGATTCTCTAGAAGAAAATCATGACTTTCTTCTAGAGTCTAGATGGGGACTTGTAACAAAGCCTCTTAGGTCTTGTTACAAGCTTTGATCTGGATTGGGTTACCTCCTTCAATTTCTAAACTAAGACGACTTTTGGACTAACAGAATAAAGGTACTGGTTTTTCAAACAGAAGAGTAAATTAAGTGTATCAAACAAGCCGGCTTCATAGGATTCCACGAGAGTTAACTTCGCGAAATCCGCAAAATTCCCTTGGACCACAGAAGAGAAAGCTTTTAAGGCTTTCTCTTCGCTTAAGCGCCTTCTCCTACCCAATTTAGAGAGAACATACCCGTTTGTTATAGCATTAGATTTAAAATGTTCCCTAACAGTCTTGAAAACTGGGTTATTTGTGTGAAAGTTCTTAATTATATCTTGGGCTATAGGCTCTTCTACTCCAAGATTCTGGGCCAGAAGGGTCTCTTCTACTCCAAATATTGTTGCAAGGGCAATTGTTTTTGCTGTCTTTCGAGTTATTCCGGCTGAGAGAGAAATTTCGGTATAAATATCATAATTCTCTTCTAGATACTTCTTTTTATATTCAGGAAATCCTAACTCAGCAGCATAATGAGCCAGTTCTTTACCTTCTTGGGAATTATATTTGGAAGAGGCTAATATCTCACCTTCTTCTGGGAGGAATAATTTATAAAACAATTCCTCACCCTTTATTTCAGGAAACCTTGAGAGATTGATAGGGAGGGTAAAAAGTTCTCCTGTTTGTGCCCCGTAAGGATTTGCCAAAAGGTGTATGCGACCCTTAACAGATAAATCAGGTAATTTGTCTACAAATACAGTCTTTAACTTCGAAAGTTCTTCATAAAACACAAGGAGGTGGGGAAGATACTCTTTGTTTAAATCTACTCCTTCCGGTAATAAATCTGAGTGCTTAAAGGAAAGGTGTCCATTTTCTTTAAGCTTGTAAGGGAGAGACAATCTGTCAAAAATCTCGAGTCGGTCTTTTTCATCGAGAGGATTAAACTCTTTTTCAGCTAAGCGGAACAAATCAGCCTTAACAGCCTTTAGTTCCTCTTCTAAACTCTCAGAAATTTTAGGTACAAGAGATTGATTAACCCGAACTCCTTTATGGTGAACTTTTGCCAAGAGAGGAAGGATCTTGTATTCGGTTTCCCACACTTTCCCCAATTTCTGTTCAGAGATCTTAGGGAGTAATGAAGTATAGAGAGAATAGATTGCTCTAGCACCTGTTTTAGCGAAATTAGACAGAATCTCGAAAGGGAGGTGTCTTAAGAGCTTGAGAGGGTTTCCAGGAATCTTATTAGAATGAAGAGATTCAATCGGCTTTAAGAGAGATTTCCCTGTACCTGACAATTCAAGAGAAGAAGTATGAAGTCCATAAGGATCTTTTCCTTCCCTGTTTTCGTCTAATAGATGAAGCATTCCTAATGAATCGATGATTTGCTTAGGGTTAAAGCCTTCATAATTTAACCAGGATAGGTCCTCTAGTATATTATGCCCGACCCAAGTGTGTTTGTCACAGATAGAGTTTAACCAAGTGAAGAGTTCGGGGGAAGAATGAAAGTAGTAATCCTTTTTGGTGTCTGAGATGGCAACTCCTAGGATATAAGAGTTTTCATTCTCTAGATAGTGCCTATGAGAACCAGGGCCAAATTTTAGGGTGTCTTTCTCTTCGTGAGTTTCAACACTTATAGACAGTAAATCTTCGGGCAAAGGAGGAAAAACCTGAGGCTCTTTAGACCTTGGGATAAACCCCTCAGGTAATTCAGGAACTACTGGTGCAGGGGTCTCCTTGTTAGATGGACCCTTCTTAAGAGGGGGATTCTTCTTGTTAGAGGACCCCTTCTTTTTAGTCACCCTAAAAGGTTTTGCAGCTGTAGAGTCCACAGAGGTATTATGAAGATCTGCTATCATCTCTTGTTGGGTCTCTGGGGGAGTCTGTGGGGTAAAGAATGGAATATCTGTTCCCCCACCAGAGTTTCCTCCCCCGTCTGGTGGGGGAATAGTTGGAGAACTTCTTTTACTCTTCTGCTTCATATACTCCAATTTCTCTTCTTTGGTATAACTCTCTTCAAAGTAAACCCCAAGGGGGATATTTCCATAGGTGTCTTCTGGAATAGAAGTTAGTTTAAATCTAACGTTGTTAAGCCACCTTCCACTCGTCTGATCTCTATCGTAATCTGTTTCTGTTGATCCTACCCCCTCCCAATTAGGAAGACATCGAAAGATCCTAACAAGGGCTCTTATATTTAACTTCGTTCCAAAAGATTCTGAAACTGTGTGTAGAAGGAGCTCGTTTGAAGTTTTCCAGGAACAAGAGGGGGATTGATTATACTCGAAGGTATTTTTGAGGAAGTCTTGGAGGGAAGAATTCTCTGCAATATAGGCTTTTTTAGCCTCCTTGCAGGCTTCACTCTGAAAGATGTAATCCCCTCCTTTTTTCTTCATCTTTAAATAAGTGAAGATTAGTTTTAGAAGGATCTTGGATTTTTCCTCTGCTAGAATCTTTATTATGTCTCCCTTAGGTAGGCTGTCTTTCAGGTTTTCTGGAGGATCTCCTCTTTTCAACCTCTCTTTTCTATCTTCTTCATTAGTACAGAAGATAGATTTGAAAGGTAGCACAAGTACCCGGTCCTTAAAAGCTGAGTCCATTGAGTCAAACTCAGGAGGGAAATTAGTAGCTAAGATGAGTTGGTGAGAAGAAGTAAACGTTGAGGGAGTTTTATACTTAGCTTCTCCTCTAATATTTCTATCCCCAGTTAAAAGCTTTATAAGAGACTGAGAGACTTTCCCTCCAGAGGGGGTTTCAGAAGCTATGGAACAAAGAGCCCCCTGGAAGGTGGCTAGTTCTGCAGAGAATCTTCCAGGAGTAGCCCCCGACATGATAACTTCGGGATTAAACTGACAGCATTTATCCCCAAATATAGTAGAGAGTAAATCGATCAGGATGGATTTCCCATTTCTTCCCACTCCGGTCCATATCTGGAAAGTTCGGTATTTGGCAGAACTCCCAGATACAACTGAAGCTAGGCACTCCCAAGCAGTTTGGCAGGTTTCTTCGTCGGGGAACATATCGGACAATAGCTTATTAGTATTTTTAGGTAACTGGGAGGCTGTCTCATAAGTCATATCTTGTAAAGTAGGGAAATCAGATTTCTTGAAACTCATAGATTTATAACGGAACTCCCCAGAATCCTCTCGAAAATAGGGGGAGTCTTTTGAATAATCCAAGATAGTGTCTGAAAAAGTCAGGGTTTCTGGCAAAGTAGAAGGGTTCCCTGTTGAAGAGCCTCTTTCATCTACCGTCTCTGCGGAATCCCATTTTATTTTGTTACCGTCTAAGATAGGATCTGTTTTTAAGTTGCGCTCCAGAGAAGAGAGGAAAGAAGAGTTTCCTACAGTCTCCCAATATAAAGAGAGGGCTTGCAGACTCTTCTTATCTGTAGGACATAGCAGGACTTTTTCATAATAGTATTCAGCGCAGCGAAGTAAGAGGATGTGAAGGGCTCTCCGGATAGAAGAATGCTCAGTCCACCAGACATTTCTAGGATTGATGTAAAATCGGTCTTCGATTTTAAGATAGAAGACCAGCCCCTTCAGCACTTCTCTGCAGAGTTCTTCAGCCTCCGACCCAACTGAGAGATTATTATAGAAAGCTTTGATATGCCCGGTTAAAGCTTGTAGTTTTTCTTCGGGTAAAGGAAACTGGTAAGAAGAGGAAGAGTTTTTAACCCTAACTTTTTCCATTCGGGCTAAGCTATCTTTTATAGCTTTTAAGGGGACTATCTCTCCATATAATTCAGTGTAGACTTTATTACGCAATTCTACTGATACATTCTGGTCTTTGAGGATTTTTAATAGAGTGGCGGGGCCTATGGGGGCTTTCCCCGAAGAGCCCTGGGGGGTTAGAGGTTCTAATCGGTCTCTTATTAAATCTTCTTTTTCTGCATATTCAGGGTCTCTCAAAGACCAGTTAGTTAATTTATCTTTAACCTCAGAAGAATCCCCAGCAGCTGCAATAAAAGCAGTACAGACAGTGATCCAAAGGTCATAATCTCCGAAATTAGTAGGGTCCATTTCCTTACTTTCCAAAATTTCATCTAAAGTGGAAAGGAGAATAGAATTTAGAGGGGAATTTTCTGAAAGGCCCTTAGGGCTAGAGTTAGATTTAAAATTGTCTAGTAAACTTTTTAGAGTCTCTTTAGGCACCCCCGGGTGTTCCATCACACGATTATAAGCTTCTACAGGGGAAGGGAATTGACCCCAATGATCAGCAATAGATTCCTTTTCTGCAATCTGCAAAGGAACTTTCTTTTCGGGGTCTACCCTAAAACTTTTGTAATTTAAGACCTTAAAACTTTTGTAATTGTGTATTTCAGCAAGAGCAGTGTGTGTAGGAATAGAGTTTGTACCTGCAGTATCATTGTCTGGACAGAAAATAACATCCCTACCACAAAGGGGGGACCAATCGGTTAGGTTTTCATTTCCTGCACCACCATGAAATCCGACAGCTAGGAAACTTGTATCTTTCAGGGAACATTGAGAGATTAGAGCATCTTTCTCTCCCTCAAATACTAGGACAGTAGCTCCCATCTTCTCGTAGAAATTGTTAGGGTCAGCAACATAAAGAGAATAGAGGATGTTGGGAGCTTTTGCAAGCCATTGGACCTTCTCATCTTCTTTCTTTTGGAATAAAGTATAAGGGGTAAAGATCTTGCCTTTTTTTGTATCAAATCTTCGAACAATCAGATTAACACCAAAGGCTTTCCCTTTGGATTTAAAATATTCAGGCCATTGATAAGCCCACCCCCAAGAAGAAGGATTGTGGGGGAGGCCAGTAGTAGGGTCCATACTCATATAAGAGGCTTTAACCGAAGAGACATAAGGCCCTTTGGTTAAAGCCTTTTCTTCTAGATTTTCGTTTGAAAGACCTTCATTGATCTGGAAACCGTTGGAGAGGGACTGACCCTTTGAAGTATAAATGTACTCAAAAGGCTTTGGAGAGCGGGGGGTTAATTGTTGGGATTTTAAATAATCGAAAGGAGTAGGAGAGGTATTTTTCATTACAGATCTCTTTGAATTTCACCTCTCGAGATTTAGGATTTAATTAATCAGTATCACCTAACTAATTAGACCCTAAATCCAAAGAGATCGAAACCATATTTTAGTATCTAGTAGTAGCACTAGATTTGAAGAGTAAGACTGGGAAAAGAGAGGATTTAGAGTTCCCTTATAAGAAACTAACAGGCCTCACTCCCTTAGAATAAAGGCCCGTTAGAAGGAACCACCTCTTGCCTTATAAACAAGAAAATGCTATTTTAAAATCTCCCTAGTAACTAGGGCAAGAATTAGACACCTCAGGAGGAGACAATTCTGAGGCAGAAGACCCAAGAAACCAAACTCTCACATGGACTTCTATATTTTCAAGATTGGTCAGGAATCTTGAAAGTTTGGTCAGAAATCTGGAAAGTTTGAAAGAGTGGGGATTTCTCAGATCTTTTCAACTATATATGAGAAAGAATTCCCCAAAAATTTGGAACTGGGGCTGGAAAATCTGAGACAAGGGAGATTTGGGGTTAGAGTACTGAAAAATCTAGTAAGGGAGAGTCAATTCGAGAAACAATGGGAGATCTTATTCGGGGAGAATCTGTGACAGGGTGACACTTGGAGTATGTAATATGTGGGGAGGGGGAAATTTTCTCTAATTCCTTTAATCTGATTGAATCAGATTAGGGTATCAGGGTGAATTTATTCCCTGGACCAGAAAATAGTGGGGTCTGTCACTCTGTCACTCTGTCACATGTCACAGAAATTTCTTCTACTTTTACTTTTACTTCTACTTCTTTAAAGGATTCTTTAGGACTCTTTTATTCTTGAAAGGAAGTTTAAAGAGCTAAAGATCTTTAACAAGCTAGTCTTGCCCTTAGAAGGTCTAATGAAGCAGCATCTTCTGCATTTTTGTTAAGTGAGGATAAAGAAAAAGCCCTGAAAACTAAGGTTAATTAGCTCAGGGCTTAAGAGGGGGTTAAAGAAGGGAATAGGGCAGTGTCAGTATTAAGATCTTATTCACATGCCTCCTCCCTTTAAGCCAGCAATTCCAAAGCAGGACAGAGTCATAGTACCAGTAGTAATAATAAGATCTATGCCACTATCTCCAACTTTACCCACATGGAGTCCTATTAGCACTAGGGTAACAATGGCGAATATCACTCCCATCACTGTTTGCTCATTGACATTGTTGTCTACAG
>JACSEM010000029.1_pt1 | contig 9466 bp, 8 predicted proteins | sample 8225391 | NCBI WGS metagenome assembly JACSEM01 (sample SAMN15704306, study PRJNA253121) | viral metagenome | isolation source: viral DNA from sea star tissue collected in USA, Friday Harbor and Canada... | host: Evasterias troschelii | collected 2013 | reverse complement strand
GTTATAGAAATCCCAAGCTCTTGCTACTTCAGAGTCTAGTTGGCTTAGTGAACTCTCAGCGAGTTCTTTAGCTCTTCGTGTTTGTTGTAGTAATTCATCTTCTTTAGCCATAGTTTCCTCCTCAGCTAAAAGGTTAGTGTTAGGACTCAAGGAGCCCAAGGAAACCCAAGGGGGAATCCAAGGGGAATCCAAAAGGAAACCCAAGGGAGTCCAAGGGAATCCAAGGGTTTTAATATTGTTGAATCTTACGTCTGAGTGGTTCAGAACGAGTCTTTTGTAATCCAGTAACAGAACAAGCATCTTTATAAGGAATCCCTATTTCGTCTATCCTTTGCATTAGATATCTTAGACAATCCATAGCGTGATCTTGACAGTGTTCTGTTTTACCTTTTTGGTCATATTGATAAACTCTGAACTCTTTAAACCAGTTAGGGCATTTCTCTGAGATAAATAGTTGTCCTTGTCTGAATAGTGTTCTTAAATGAGTGTGACCTGCTTCTCTTGAACCAGCTTTACCGTAATTAACCCTGAAGTTTTTATTCATATTAACACCCTCTTGGACAAACATCTCTTGGAGGGTTAATCCTTCTGAAGCTTGTTGTTTTCTATTACCATCTGCTGGATAAATCACTGGAATAGTAGGTGTGAATCTTTTAATCCAAGCTGCTATCTCAGTAACACTTTTCTCTGTTTCATAGAATTCTTTAAAAATATAATAAACACCATTATCTGGGTCTAGAGCACCCATAAGGACACAACAAGGGTCAGGTAAGAACCCGAAGTCAATAGCTGCTGCTACTTTCCAGTGTGGTTGAATCTTTATATCATCAGTGTAATATTTAATCTCGTGCTCCATCTGAGGGAACACAGCACCTGAACCTATTGTTGGGATGCCTTTCATCCTCATGTCTTGTTCTCTGAGTGGAATGGATTTAAACATATCTTGGATATCTTGAGGTGTTATAAAACTAACATCCCAGACTGTAATCCGAACACATCCATCTTTCCAATCACCTTCAAAACACTGTGAAACAATCTCTGTGTTACCGTTCTCTGGGGTAAAACACAAAAGAACTCTACCCTTCTTGGAGTTACATCTTTGAATCCGTGTAGCACACTGACCAACTATTTTAGTGTCCTTTGGTTCTTCATCAATCAGAATGAAGTCTACGTTAGCACCCATAAGAACATGATGTCCTTGTGAATAAGATTTATATTCAAGAGTAGATGTAGAACCAGAGATGTGTTTAATAGTTATTTTTTTGATAAAACCTTTAGCACCTTGACCAGTTTTGATATCAATAATTGAGTCCTTTGGTAACCAACCAGTCCCATAAAAACCCTCTTTACCTAGGAGATATTCTTGTAAACCACCAGATTGGACGTAGTTCTCTGCTGTAGGTGACATAATCCATGCATCAATGGGTGTTTGATATCTTAATCCTTTGAACCAATCTGGATATATTCCAGTTAAATGACACGCTAACAACCAAGTAGTAGCATAACTCTTACCAGAACGATTAGAAGCTATAATAGAACACATTATTTGTTCTTCCATCTTTTGGGTTAGATCAAGTAACCAATCATCTGGTTTAAAATAAAGAATTTTATTGTTCTTTTGGAATTCTTGTTTTGATTCAAGCAATTCTAAGTAATCACCTAACTCTTGCACTGAAAGAGAGTTAAGCTCTTCATCAGTGTAGCTAGGAATTTTGTTATAAACTTCTTGTAGTCCAAACAACTCAGAAGTGTTGTGTTGTAACTCTGCTGACATATTGCCTCCTCTTCAGTAGTTAGTTAAGTAGTTAAGTAGTCCTGTAGTTAAGTAGTCCTGTAGTTAAGTAGTCCTGTAATCCTGTAGTCCTGTAGTTAACTCTGTAATTTCTTAATAGCTTCAATAAGTTCTTGGGGACTCATCTTATCAGAGTGCTGTAGTTCTTCTAGTTTCTCTGCTGGAATCTGAACATATTTAGCTATATTTTCTGATGCTCTTAATCTATTAGCTGCTGAAAGGGATTCATCCCACATCATATCAAACCAAAGGACAATAGGTTGTCTAGACTTCCCTTGGTTGTGAGCATATTCAAGAGCTTCTATTGTAAGTTTATTTTTGGAGCCAGGTTTACGACCAGCACCTTCTCGTTTTCCACCTCTAGTTTCCATAAGTCCTCCTGAAAGTAATTAGTGGTTAGTTAAATTAAATTGAATGGTTAGTTAACTAATTCTGTAGTTAGGTTAGTTGATATAGTTTGATAACCTCGGTAAAAAAGGGGATAAAAGAGGGAAGAAGAATTCTGAGGAGGATAGAAATCTCCCTCCCTAAAATATTAATTAAAGAGCAGCTTCCCAATCGAAATCTTTATCAGTGATTTCAGCTTTTAGTAATTGATCTTGTAGTAAAGATTCTATTTCAGTAATAGGCACTGATTCACAAGTTCTTAGTAAGTCATAAGCCATCTGGATTCTTAGTTCTTCTGGAACATCTTCAAAGAGACTTCCATAAATCTTTGCATCATCTAACATAGTTCCTCCTGAGATGATTAAAGTTAAATAAGTTAAACAAGTTAATTTAGTTAAACAAGTTAAAGTTAATTTAGTTAGTAAGAAATGGAGATAGGGAGGGGGTGAGTAACCTTTATCCCACAGAGAATATTCTTTTTACTCAGAGGTAACCCTCCCTTTAGACCTCAGAAACAACCAAGGAAACACATAGTCTTACTTCTAGAGGGTGACGGTCTTTTAAATATCACTGAAAAGGAATGACCGTCTCTTCTTAGAACCCTTTAGGGGAGATATAAATAACTATCTATATAACTAACTATATAACTAACTATATAACTATCTAACTATATAACTATCTATTTAAAGATTAATCACTGATTAGAGGAGGTTTTATGCCTAATCCAACAACAAACACATATGACAAATTAACCCAAGTCACAGCCTCTTCAGGTGGGATTAATATTGCTCAACAAGACAGAGATGCTATCTCTAAAGCTATCATGGATCGCTTCTTAGCTAAGGGTGGAATCAATGGTGGTGTGACTAAACTAACTCCAGAGATGAAAGCTTCTCTTGATAAACTAAAGAACTCAGGAGAGTTAGATGAACTATCTAAATCCTTTTTATCAGAAGGTTCTAGTAGTAATGGTTCTTTAGAATCAGCTAAGAACACTTTGTCTGGGATTAATAACCTAAGTGCTGATGGAATTACTTCAGTAGCTCAACAAATGGTGAATTCTGATTTAGTTCAATCTCAACTATCTCAATTACAACAACAGACTAAAGCTGGATTACAAGATGCACTAGGAATGCTGGATGATAACTCAGCAAGAACTAATTCTATGGGTTCCAGTAGAGCTGCACTAGCTAAAGGGATAGCCACAGGAAAGGCTCAGGAAGCTCTTACACAAGGTTCTCAGGCAATCATAGGTAATGCTACAGAGAATGCTTTAGCACGCTCAGAACGCATCCAAGGAGCTAATATAAGCAATGATTTCAATAAAGCTAATGGTTTTATGAATCTTAATGATGCTGGTTTAAGGACAAAGAGTGCAGGTGTTAATGCTTCTCAGCAGGCTATTAGTAATCTCCTTAAAGCTGGTGGAATAACACAAGAACAAGCTGAAAGAATGATTCAATCAGGAGATATGAACCTAGAAGGTTTAATCAGACAACTTGGTGGTTTGAATGGTGTTACTGAAGATAGAAATATCGGAGAAAAAGGTAAGACTGTAACTTCTGGTGGTGGATTAACTACTAGAGAACAACTAACTGGAGCTGGTTTAGCCCTTGGTGGGTCTTTGATTGAAGCTGGTCTAAAGAAATATTTTTCTCTTAATTAGGAGGCTTTATGGCAGCGGGAGATAGAGGTAAAAGAGGTCGTAAAGTTTATAAGAAGACTAATGCTACAAAAGGTGCTAACCGTAAATCAAAAGAAAGAAAAGCTAAGGCACGTAGAGCTGAATTAGAACGTCAGAAAAAGTGGAGAGAACAAAAAGCTAAAGAGTCCCAGGATAATCAGCTTAAAGGTTCTTATTACACAGGTCTTTCGAGAGAATATAGAAAGATTGATGGTAAATTCAGAGCTGTGACTAAAGACTACGGAACTGATGAAATAACTTCAGGCTTTAAAGATAACGTTGTAATCTCTCGTAAAGATAAAGATAAAGTCAGGTCTACTCAACGCTTCATAGACTCTCCTAGTTATAGGACTCAGAGATCTAGTGATGAGTTAGAGGATTACGGGGATTCTAAGTGGTTCAGTGTTAAAGCTGATGAAGAGTTCAAGAAAGGTAACTACGGTGCTTGGTTAAATGCTCGTTTATTCAGTTTTGGTAATGAAGTCCAAGGTGATATCCGAGGAGAAGCTAGAGAGATATATCAAGCTCCAGTGGATAAACTAGCTGACACATTAAGAAGCGTTGGTGGTGTTGCTTTAGCTATTGGGACAGGTGGAGCTAGTCTCCCTTATCAAGCTGGTGTTCAACTCTTTGACACTGCTATGGACTTTTATCAAGATGAATTCAACTCAGCTAAAGAAGGTCTTAGCCAAGGACTTAAAGATTTAGGACTAGTAGCTCCAGGGGCTGGTTTATTAGCTAACTTCTTGAACTCACCTTTACAAGGGACAGCCCAGATTCTTAGTGAAAACATTAACACTGGGAATCCAATAGCAGATATAGCTTACGCATCAGCAGCTAAGATAGGTGCTGGATATCTAGAAAAAGAACTAGACCTTGATTATTCATTCCAAAACACACCTGAGAGTAATAAAAAATGGGAAGATTTTGAAGGATTCTCAACAAAAAGAGAAAAACCTACAGTAGTAACTGAAGATAATCCCAACAAAAGTAATGAAGATTACTGGGGGTTTGAAGGTTTTAACTTAAGAGGAAGAACTTCTTTGAATCTATCTCAGGACGTAATGAATCAAAAACCCTTAAACTTAGGTTTAGACACTTTTAGTGCTAACCAGAACCAAAAGAACTTAACAGATAATATGAATTTATTGTTAGAACTACAGAGCCTTTATGAAAAGAATCCAGCTCTAGAACTAACATGAGGAGGAAAATATGTTTTCAAACCAAACACCCCAAGGTGGAACCCAAGGTGGAGCCCAAGGTGGAACCCAAGGAGTTCTCTTGACTCCTTTTTCAAGACAATTGAAAGAAAACCAAGAGAAACGTAAACAACAAGAGCTTTCTTTGATGAACCAAACTTCAGCAAGCCAAGGGTCTGTTGCAGGATTAATGAGTTCTCAAGAGCAAGAGCTATCTCTTTTTAAGAGTCTTAAACCTGCTCAGAGTTTTGAACCAAAAATCTTAGCTAATAAAACACAAGCTCAAGCTAAATTTGATGCTTCTAAGGCACAGATTCAAGGGATAGCTGCTGAGTTAAAGAATAAAGTCCAAAGAAATGAACTCAGCTATTCAGAAGCTGCTACTCAATTACAAGCTTTTGTGGATGATATTTCAGAATCACAATATCCAGGTTTTAATGAAGTTGTCTCTAAAACTAAAGCTAAAGAAGTTTCTAAGGTTTACAACATCCCAGAGGATAAAGCTTTAGATATGATTAAGAAAGGTTATGATCCAGAGAAGATTCAAAGAGCTCAATCAATGACTGGGGCTATAGGTGCTATGCAGGGTGCTATGCAGAGTGCAATGCAAGACCCTATGCAAGGCTTGAATGGACTACAACCTGAACTACAACCTGAACAAGGAGGTTTTTATGAGTAATTTCACTTGGGGTTATATCCCACCTAATCAAGAAAAAGTTGACCCTTATGCTCAAAGAGCTAAAGATGCTCTTGAAGAAAAGAAAAAGAAAGAGGCTGAGAAGGCTAAGAAAGCTGCTGAAGCTAAGAAAGCTGCTGAAGCTAAGATTAAAGAGCTTGAAGCTAAAGAGATTGAGGCTAAAGAGATTGAGGCTAAAAGGGCTGAACCTAAGAAGAGTAATCCTTTAATCAAGGACAGCAACCCTTGGGTTCAAAAAGCTAGAACTGAGATGAAAGAAAAAGGAATAAGTTCTCCTGAAGAGCGTGCATCTAAAGATAACTACACAGGCAGACCAGCTTTGATGAGTGGTTTTATTACAGCACAGGCTGATAACACTTCTAAAACACCTCTAAAAGCTCCTGAGAGCGATTCTAAGGGGTCTATTTCTAGTAATCCAAACAACCCTACAGTCTCTGTTAAAGACGCTTCTAAGAGCGCTACAGGAGATAATAGTTTTGAGGGTGTAGTTACTGAAGATGAGAAATTAATCAAAGAACAACCACTTTGGTTCACAGCAGCTAGAGGTGTAGCACAAGGTTTACGAGCTTATGGTTTAAGTTTACTAAGAGGTGGTGATGAAGGTGCAGCTTTAGCTGATGGAATCCAAATGTTAACAGCTCCTTTTGAAGAAGAAAGAGCTCAGATGGCTAAACAATCAGAACTAAATGCATCTGCACAGAAGCTACTTGAAGGTGGTAAATATTCACCAGGTTCTATAGAGAACTATCGTTTAACTGGTAATGCTAAATATCTAGTCCCAATCACTACACTAGAGAAACAACAATCAAGACTAGCTACTGAAGCTGGAGCTCGTAAAGATGCTGTTGGTGATGTAAGAGAGCTAGATAATCAGCTTAACCTTATTGATGAAATCTATGGTGATGATGAATTAAGTGACATCTTAGGTGCTGTAGAAGGTAGAGTTGATTTCCGTTTACAGGGTTCAGAGAGTGATTTGATAGCTAAAGTTCAACAACTCCAAGCTATGAGAGAACTAATTGAGGCTAAACAAATGAAAGGTCAAGGCCAGATCACTGATGGTGAGCGTGCTATCTTAAGAGCTACAGTGGGGCTTAATAGAACTATGTCACCTGATGCATTTAAATCACAACTACAGAAGATTAAAGATGCTATGTTGGTTCGTAGACAAGAGATAATGCAAGAGAAAGGGTTAAAAGAAGAGAGTGTCCAAATCACTCCAGGAGCCCAAATGTCAAGTTATAAACCTAATTCTGACTACAGTTCACTGTGGTAAGGAACAGCCAGAGGAGGAAATCATGGCTATAAATAACACTAAGAAATGGAGTGAGGTGAAAGCCTCCTCTAGTTTTCAAGAACTAAGTGCTGAAGAAAGAAACGCAGCACAAGAACAATATTTTAATGAAGTGATTAAACCTAAAGTGCTAGGTTCAGAAGTCCAGTTAGCTAAACAACAGTTCTACAAAGAACACCCTAAAGCTACATCTGGTTTTACAGGCGCTGTGAGCTCCTCTATGAGTCGTTTAGAAGCAGGTGGACGTTACCTTTTAGGTGATAAAGAAGGGGCTACAGAGGCTCTTACAGAGAGTTATAACTACGTTCCTGAAGTAAAGAGTTACAAAGATATCAAGAGCCCAATGGATTTACTAGATTACGTAGAGGGCACTATAGGGTCAGCTACTCCTTATCTAGGTGGTGTAATCCTAGCTCCTTTTACTGGGGGTGGTTCCTTAGCTCTGGATGGAGTTGTGGCTGCTATGGAGTCCTCAGCTATTTATCAAGAGCAAAAGGATAAAGATGTTCTAGGTGCTGTAACTTCTGGTTTTGGGTCTCAAGCTTTATCTAGAATTGGCCTTAAAGGTGCAGGATCTGGAGTCAAAGGAGCTTTAGGTGTTATAGGTCTAGAAGGTGCTAAAGGTGGTGCTCAACAAATCCTGACTAACACAGCAGGATATGGGATGAGTTTCGAAGAAGCTACTAAGAACATAGATGAAAGCATTATTGGTTCTACTTTACAAATGGTTACAGCAAGAGGTGTTTCTAAAGGGATATCTAAAGCTGGAGAATTCAAGACTAAGTTATCTACCTCTGAACCGTTACCTACCGCTAAGAATAATGTAGCTTCTAGAGTTATAGATGAAGTTGAGTTAAGAAAAGAGGGTAGTGATTACTTAGCAGGAATCTCTGATGATAAGGGTTTTGGTGCTGAGATTGATAGGATTTGGTCAGGACGAGAACTAGAGAACACTGTTGCAGCAGCTCAGAAACTTAATAGAGAAGGTGGTGTTCTTACTTCACTAGCATTTGATATAGATGTGAATAAAAGAGGTGGTTCTAAAATCAACCTAGCTAAAGAGTTAAACCTAGGAACTTCTTCTGAAAAGATATCTAACTTCCTGCAATCTAACTTTGATGTTCCTGTTATCTCTAAAATGCTTCCAGGAGACCCTCTAAAGGCTTACAAGGCCACTGAATCAGCTTATCAAAGCTTGAGGTCAAGTTTTAATGAAACCCTCTCACAGAAGGTTACAGAGCTTGGTTATAAAGGTGATGATGCTAAAGATATAATCCGTAATGTTCAGGGTTATATTGATGGAGAGGTTCCTAGGCTTCAAGATAAAGTTAAAATCTCATTAGCTGAAGGTGGTTTAAAACTCCTAGATGGAATTGTTCAGACTAAAAGGATGAGACAGATGACAGAGAAGATGAAGCCGCAGAGTTCAGAAGAGTCAATGCGAGGTGTTCTTGGTGGATTAGGAGTCCCAGGGATTGAAGCTATAGCTACTGGTGGTGCACCTGTTATCTCAACTACAGTAGGTGGTGTTGCTACTGGATTAAGTAGGTTAATGTCAGCTAAATCAAGAGATGTTATTAAATCTAAACTAGAAGGCAAAGAAATCTCAGATATAGATGCTGTTATTGATGCAGTAATTCAAGAGATAGCTCAAGGTGTTCAAAAATCAGGGGTGTCTACTCAAGATAAACCAGAACACAAAGAATCCTCTCAGAGCTCTTCTAAAGCCCTTAGCTTGATTTAGGACTTAAGACATAGATAGATATCACAATAACCTTAAAACCTCTCACAGAGGCTTACAGGAGCTTTTAGGAGGTGTTTTGAGGAGTAGATGAACTAATGAGATATCTGAGACAAAAAAGGGAACCTTGTTAGGGTTCCCTGTGTTTTTTCTTAATTATGAGTAAAGGTGTTCAGACTTAAGAACATCTTCTGGGTTTAAATCATTAGAATAAGGAATCTCTAAAGAAGAGTTAACTTGATCTAATATGTTTTGTAAATCATTCTCAGAAGTAATCTCAAAGTAAGTTTGTTTAATAGCAGGTAGTAAAACCTCTTGAACCATTCCAGGAAGAACACCAATTGAATCATGAATAGTAGACATTGGGATATCTCCAGTTAAAGTTCTTGTTCTTGAGATAGCTGCTGCATCAAAAGAATGAATCAAAGATGGAACACTTGAACTAACAGTAGAGGTCAAATCTAACTCATCAGTGTAAGTTTTAATTCTCATAGTCTTAGTCTTACCAGTGAACATTTCTCTGTAATCAACTTTTTCAACAATCTCTACGTTCTCTTTTAGAACTACTGGGAAGTTAGAACGAGGGTTACTGAAAGCTAGTAGTCCATCAGCCTTAACTGCTTCTTTAATGAATTTCTTAGCAAAGAGTTTATATCGAGAAGATGCTGGAAG
>JACSEM010000028.1_pt1 | contig 9524 bp, 9 predicted proteins | sample 8225391 | NCBI WGS metagenome assembly JACSEM01 (sample SAMN15704306, study PRJNA253121) | viral metagenome | isolation source: viral DNA from sea star tissue collected in USA, Friday Harbor and Canada... | host: Evasterias troschelii | collected 2013 | reverse complement strand
ATAATCATATACTGCAACAGCTGCTACAAATAAAGCTACTGATATTCCTATTGATATTAAGGTTGTTATTAAACCTATTAAACCTATTATTATTTTATTTTTCATTTTTCTGTCCTTTCTAAAATAAACTTATTATTGTTTTGATAAATAGTATAGCTATTATTCCGATTCCTAAACCTATTCCTGTATCAATATAAGGTACATAATTAATAGGTGTTGGTTGTTCTATAATTGGTTGTTCTATAATTGGTTGTTCTAAATTATTTATATAAATATCTGTTGTTGTAAATGCTTTATATTCTTTTTCACCTTCATTACCATTATAAAAACAATCATTATCTGTTAATTTTTTAATTGTATAATTAATTACTTCACTTTGTTTGTCTGTCTTATTTAAAAAATCAGTGTATTCTAAATCTCCATATGTATTGTAATTTAGAATTGTTTTAGTACTACCTTTACAAAAATTATAATAATAACCATCATCTAACTTTTGTAAATCTTGTAGTTCTTTTTTTAATATATCTAAACTTGATGAGTTTATTGTATAACTTACAGCAGTATAATTGAAATAACCATTATGTGATAAAAATGTTTTTACACCTGTATTTATTATATTATAATTTTCCATTATTTAATCTCCTTTCTAATTCTAATTCTATTATTTTTAATTGTTTTGTTATATCTTTTGTTAAAGCATCTAAATCTGTTTTAATATTAAAAGGAATAATATCATCTCAGTATTTCAAATCTTTAAGTATAGTGTGTGCTTCTTTAATTGCAGCTTTTATTTGTTTTTCATTATCCATTATTTCATTCTCCTTTCTATTTCTATTTCTAATAGTTTGATTTCTTTTTCTACTCTTTCTATATCATCTGCTTTATCAATAGAATGTTCATTTTCTAATCATCCTAATAGTTTTACTTTTGATATTAAATATTCTACTAAATGCTCATTACTCATTTTATATACTTCATTACCCATTATTTCTTTCCTTTCTTAATCTTTTATTAATTCATAATCTGGTTTTAAACCCATATTGATTAATGACCTTTCAGAAATTAATCCTTTATATATATCTCATAATAAATTACATAGCTGTTCATTATCACTTATTAAGAATGATAGCTTTTGTACAGGGTCTATTATATCTTTCATTTTATTTACTAAACCTTCTACCTGTTCATTTGACATATTTAAAATATCTATTTGTTTTTGTTTCATGTTTGCTCCTTTCATATTATTTCACTTTATATACTCTTATTATAACAGAATTAAAAAGTATTTGGCTCATATTCTATTAAATTTTTTGGTTTTATACCCTTAGCTATTTGGTCTCCTTTACTCATTCTATCTTTTATTAACACAGCTTTAATTCTTTTACCATTTGTTAATTGATAATTATGTTTAAACTCTATACCTAATTCTGGATGTGTATCATGAGCATTTATAATTAAAGTTTCAAAGTTATCAATATTGATTTTATCAGAGAAACCATTTAATCTACATCATTTATTATATTGTTGTAATATAAAACTAACATATAATACTCCTCTACCATCTTTCTTTTTATGTGATGCTCCTTCAAAGACATCATTAAACTTCTCACTAACAAATCTAAGGAAATGATTCTGTTTAATTTTATTACCTTCTGTTAATTTTATTACTGCATCAGGTAGTGTAAACTTATGTTTAGATTTTATTGTTTTTAATCTTTTCATTTCTTTATGACCTTCTACTGCTAATTTAAATCAATAACTTTTTGCTTCTTGTGTAGATAATCTTTCATCTAAATCAAATATTTCTGTCTTTGCTGTGACTTTATATTTTCAGGGTATATGTATAAACCTTCTAAATCAACCACTTGTTGATTCACCTATTGCTAATGGTATTTTATTAGTATTAAAAATTAATTTAAGATTAGGTTTTCAACTAAAACTATCTTGATATTTAGCTTCTATTTTTATTGATGAACCTGATATTATACTTTTTAAAGTACCTGCATTTTTAATAGCTGTGTTTTCCTCATCATCAGCAATATTTAATACTTTATTATATATACCTATATTAAAACTTTTATTTAAATCACTAATTTTTTCACTACTAACATTTTCATCACCTAATAATCTTTTTAATGCTTCTGAAAATACAGACTTACCATTATTTCCATCTCCTACCATAAAGAATGATGTAGCATTTTTATTTTCTTTATCAAATAAAACATAAGCAACAATCTGTGTTAATAACATTCTAAACTTTTTATCTCCCATTGATACACTATTTAAATAATTATCTACATCTTTATTATATGCATCCTTATCATATATAATATCATATGCTTTTGTAGGAAAGTCATCCTTTCCGTAAGGTATCAGTTTGTTTTTATTATAGTCAAAATAACCATCCTTTAAGTTAACAGTGTCTTTACCATAATCAGTGGGTTCTTGAATACTTAATATTTTTAACTGAGTTAAAATATCCTCTCTATGTGTAATACCAGATTTTAATAATACTTTTTCAATATTTAAAACCCATAACTGTGAGTTTCTTATTAACTGTATAAAACCACCTGTTTTTTCACACCTATTTCAAAAGAAATTATCATGATATTTAATATCAATATTATCTTTTATCATCTTAGCTTTCTCTAATTTATCATTATACTTTTTATCATCTATTGATGTTTTCTTTTCATTATCATTATCATTATGTTTTTTTACTTTAACATTTTCTCTATAATTATTATCTTTTAATAAACCATCTAATTCATATGAGGGTAGAGGTTCCATAAATATATAATCATTAATGATATCCATTAACTCTCTTATATCTTTATTATGTCCTTGTTGTATAACAGGTAAGATATAGTTTTTCATAAAGTATTCATTTCTACCATCTCCATCTCCTAAATTAATAGCAGGTTCTAATTTCCTATCTGATTTTTGTAAGAATAAAGGTAAGTCAGCTAGCATATCTAACTGAATATAATCTACACCATATGTATAAACATCCATATTATTTCATATTCTTTTTAAATTATTCTTTTTAATAGCTAAATAGTTTCTACTATCTCTATAATCAACTTTTAATGTACTAAGCGTAGTGCTCATTGCTGAACCACTTGTTTCTTTATTACTTTTAAATCAATAATGTTTACCTTTATCTGTGATTAAAGTTAAGGTATTTATATTTAAACTTTTTAATATATTATCAACAGCTTTCATTGTTGCTTTATCATCAACATCAACTACTTGTATTCCTTTTGGAGGAATGATTCCTAATCCATGATAATCTTTTACTTCATCATATGTGTAGTTATCTTTATTTCAACTACCTATTGCTCTTTTATCATTAAGCATTAATTTAACACATCTGATATCTAAATTGTTTTTTTCCATTGCTGGTCTCCTTTCTGTTATTATTTCTCTATACTTTTATTATAACAAAAAAGAGCAAATAAATTGCTCTTTATATTTGTAAGATATTTTTGTGCTAAATAAAAAGAAAGGAGGTTCTGTTAAATTCTGTCAGTTTATATCTTACATTCTTATTATAACATAACTTTAAGTTATACCATAAATTATTTTTGTTTTTGTTAATAATCTATTACTAAATTGTATTGATTTATATTTCAATACTGGTATTTCATTACCATCAGATGTAACAGCTGGGTCATCATTTTCATCTAATCATTCTATGTTAATAAACTCTCCACCATAATGTGATAAAGATATATTATTAATAACTTCCTCTTGATTTAATTCTAATGTAATAGAATTATCAGTAGGTCAACCATTATTAGTACAATAAGTTTTTGATAAGAATGCTTGTTGTGGTACTCTATTATGATTCACAGCTTCACTATCTCCTTGTGGTATTTTCATTTTACCTAATTTCCCTACATTATTAAATGTTTTTAATAATCATTTAGATGTATCATACCTTCAATTATCTGATATGTTATTTGATGCATTATCATTTAACATTAAGAATAAAAGCTCTCTTACAAAATCTGTTGTTTTAAGAGGTAGTAATAATAAATACTTGTTATCATTAGCTGGACTTCAATTCTTTGGATTAGGGTCTCTTGCTGGTTCCTGTGGTAAGTTTCCATCAGGTAGTTGTGCTATAAAATTAACACTATTAAATGATATAGGTACATCATTAATGATATCCTCTTTAACTTGTAATCATTGTGCTCCATTTATAAAGTCATATTTAGGTGTAGGGTTCTGACTATACATAACATGATTATGTGTTGAAAGAGTTCCTACTATATCTAAACCATAAATATGTATAAAATCAAACTCATACACTCCATTTCAATCATCTCATGGTGATTTATCTGGCATTGGTAATAAACCATCTAATCTATCTCAGTCAAATCCTCTACTCATATTTCCTATCAATGATAAACCATTATCAGCTGTTATATTATTAAACATATCTAATTCTGATGATTTTTTACTATTCTCATTTTGAGGATATACATCACCACAGTATCATTTATTAAATCTATTAGCTAATACATCTAATGTTAAATTAGTTCTAGTACTATAATAATGATTAGGTATTAAATTAGTCATTTTTAATAAAGAAGGCTGTCCATTAACAATTAATCTTAAAGTTATATCTCCTTTATCATCTGTTCTTTTAGCATCAAAAACTGACTTATCTTTATCTTGTGGTGCAAAGGTTGCATTATAATCTTGACGTCTAAACTCATCAAAGTATCTATACTGTCCTACTCATGGATTTTCTCATATTACATTACCAGCATCTGTTGCTGTTTTAGGATACATAAAATTAGGTTGTCATTTACCATCAGTTAATTTAGATGTTAAAGATATATTACCTTCTTTTTGTACTATCATTCCTGATAAAGCTGCAAAACTATCAAAAGTTATTTTAACCTTTTTAGCATTTGAAGGTTGTATTGCTTTTGTTTTAAAATTAATTTGTACTGCTTTACCATCTGACTTAATTAAATTAAACTTATGTACTCTATTTAAAAGTATTTCACCTTGTGAAAATGAACCATCAAAATTATCATATCTTGTAAAGCTTTGCATAATATATATTCTTGTACCTTTTTTAACACTACCATCATCCTCTCCTTCAACTTCATTAAAAGCAAAGAATAATATTTTTTCATTCTCAGATAAATCTGTATTAACTAATATTCTTTTAGTATCAGAAAGTAAAGATGTTGTTGCTACTTTTTCATCCTGATTAATTCTTTCTCTATTATTAACTAATTTATTACATTTAATTTCATCTGTTTGATTAATAAATATTTCAAAAGTACCAGTTCCTAATTCCAAAGCTGATACAAAATCCTCTAAATACTGTGAAGTACCTGAACCACCATAAGTGGGAGCATCAAAGATGTATACTTGTGAGTTAAGCATTTCATCTGTTAATGTAAATCTACCTTTATTATTAGCTAATCTTATTGACCTACTATTTGGTTTCTGATGTCTCATTTGTTTCCCCTTCCTCTGATGTATCAGTAGTATCAGTTGTTTCAGTTTCATCTACTTCTGGTGTAAATGTTTCTATCTCATCTTGTATTTCTTTAAACTTAGTTTTAGCATCTGCTTGTGAGATATTATTAATTTTAGCAATAGCATCTACATGTGATATTAAGTTTGATTCTAATTGTGCTTTCATATTTTCTATAACAGCTGTTTCATTCTTAACACTCATAAATTGTATTTCAATTGTAGGATTAAACTTTAAAGGTTTTCCCATAATTTCAAACATCTTATTAATTATTTGACATAAGAATATTTGTCTTGTACTTTCTTTTAATTTAAAAGTTGTAATTTCACTATCTCTAACTTGTTGTATTTCTAAATCATTTTGTTGTACTGTACCTTTATCATCTGAGTTTCTTTTAAATCCAGCACTTTCAAATATTCAATCAAACACTTTAAAGAAAGGTGTTAATAAAGAATTGATATCTAAATTAGAAGTTACTAAATTAAACCTACCTTCACTACCTATTGAAATCCCTGGAGTTTCTACAACAACTCCTTTACCTACTCAGTGATTATAAGCAGCTTCACCTCTACCTGATGTACCTTTTCCAACAGATGTATCTACATATATTCTATTCATATTAGTATCTAACTCTCAGAATATTCTATCTCATAATTTTTGAACTAATGCAAATTGGTCATCTAAGTTTCATGTATCTGATAATCCATAACCATCATAAGAATTAATATTCTCTAATAAGATAACAGGCATTGTACCTTCATAAGTCCCAGTTGCTTTTGTATTTTGGTCTGCTTCTTTATTGAACTCATCTAAACTTACATCAACTGTTTCTGTTTTACCATCTACTTCTTTATCAGTTGTTACTTTTGTAGTTATGTTTCCACCTTTATATCTTTCTGATACAATATAAAGTCTACTACCAGCTGTAATTCTTGTAAAGATAGTTACATCAACTAACTTATTACCTATTTCTGTATGTAAACCACTTTCAGCCATTCTAACAATAGGCACTCCATTACTATCAGGTTGTACTACTACATATACTTTTCCATTTTTAGATACTAATTGTTCTATAACAAACATTAATTTGTATTGTAAGTTTTGGTCATTTCAAATCTTATCAAATATTTTCTGTTCATTTTTATAAGGCATCTGTATTATAGGAGCTTTTGCTCATAACTTCTTAGCAGAAAGTATAGAAAGATAATTTTCTATAGTTGCTCTTATATTACCAACAGTAGGTACTGATAAGTCAGCTTCTTTATTATCTGATTTACCTAACCCTGTTCTTAATTCTGTATTTATTATTTTCTTTTTATACTCATCCATATACTATCCTTTCTTATCAGTTTTGATTTTCTTTAATTCTAATTCAATCAACTCTAATGTTGCTTTTGAAAAAGTTAAAGCTTTCAATATTAACTTAATTGTTTTTAATATATTTGGTATTATGTTTTTTATTGTTTTCATTTTTTTATCCTTTCTTATCTCTTTTTATTATTATTATTTCCAAACATTCAACCAGTGAGAATACCTAATTGTAATGTAACTATTGTCAGATATGGTTTTATAGATTTTGTAATTACTTCTCAATCTCCATTTTTTGTTTCTGGATAAATTAAGAAAAATACAAATAGTCCTAATATAATTATACCATATAGAAATATTAATATGTTTTTAAACTTGTTATTCATTATGATACCCCCCATAGTGTGTAATCAATTACTAATGCTTTTGTTCCTGTTCTATTTCTAATAAAGAATGTGTTAGGGAATACTGTATTGTCAGAAGGATATATAGTAAAGAATAGTTCATATTCATAAGGAGCATCATTAGGGTCATCAGTTAATGATAATAAGAATGTTCCATATGTTGCTAATGGTTTAGTAGCTGTTTCTAAGTTTCTTACATCAAACTCATATACTTGTTGTTCTGTTGTTCCTAATGCATCAGAAGTTATTTGTAATTCTAATTTACTAAATGATTCTAACTTACCTTTTGTTAAAGGAATTGGAATACCTGAATCTAAACCTACACCTATATTTTCATTACCTTCTTTTAAAATTGTTCTACCAGATGTATCTTGGTATTTAATTCCATATAAAGTAATTTCCTCTATACCTGTATTACTTGCAGCTAACACTAATGTATTACCATTTATAGCATCAGACCTTCTACTTTCAATTATACCTGTTACAGTAGCATTTTCTTTAAATCTAAATCCCATTAACTCTCTTTCTTGTTTATAATGTATTCTACCTATTTGATTATCACCAGTGGTTATACCTATTTCTAATATCAACTCATCATAATCCTCCATATTTCCTTGTGAAGCATCTATTGGAATATGGTCTGCTAATGTAGGATGTAAATGGTCTATTAACATAAATCTTTTATCTCCTATTGCATTAACTCCTTTTGCTCCTCTTGGTCCTTGTAAACCTCTTTCACCTTTAATACCTAATGCTCCTTTAAACTTCTGAGCTGTTACATTAACATCTACTTTCTTTCAATGATATTTACCTGTTGAAGTACTTGCTGAATCTAATATATCAACATATAATTTACCTGCTGTTTTTCTTATATTGTATGAGAATGGTAAATTAAATGAACCTGATGTTGTGCTTCTATCCATTGCATCGAATGAGTTTCAAACTCTCTGAGATACTGATGAACTTTCCTCTATATCTTTTATATCAATATATTCAAAATGTTTTTTGTTTGAAACAGGGTATCCTCCTTTACTTTCAAACTTACTAAATAATATTTTTAATTTATCAGTTGTATAAGTTTCTCCACCTTCTGTGAACTCAGTAAAATCATTTAAGTTACCTAACTCATGAGTAGTTCATGAGAAGTCTGTAAAGGTTAAACTAGGTTTTGTTGCTATTAATTTTTCAGATTTTACTGATACTATATCTTTATATTCTTGTGCTTCTGTTCTTACATTAGCATCAACATATTCTTTTGAAGCAATATCTCTTGTAGCTGTTGTAGCAATTACTTGTCCTGTACTATCTAAATTATTTGTTTTATTTTTTATAGGGTTAACAATATCATCAGCATATTTTTTTGTTGCTGCTTCATTATTGTATTGAGGTGTAGGTAATCCTACAATTGGTAAATTAGTCATATCTAAACTATGATTTACATCTACTTTTGTTAATGTCCCATCAGGGGCTTCACCTATTGTGAATAATTGTTTTACTAATTTTGTATAAGGGATTTCAGTTATAGCATATTGAAGTAAAGGTATTATACTATCATTTCCTACCGGAGAAGGAGAATATCCTAATGCAGTATAATCATTTAAATCATCTAATTTAATTTTACTATCAAACACTGTATCTCTTTCTGCTTGTGGTAATAGTTCTGTTAACTTAAATCCTGAACCTATTGGTAATCAGTATTGAGACCCAGCACTTTCTGTATCTATAATTAATGTTCCTGCTGACCCATCTAGTCCTTGTACTTCCATTTTATATGTAACAGGATTATTTGAAACCTCAGCATCAAATATGTATTTATTAAAATGATTAAATTGGAAATCTATAACTTCTTGATTAGTCATTGATGTTAAATCAATATCATAACTTGGTGCATCTATAACTCCTGTGCTATTAGATATTGTAGTTGTTATTCTAAACTTTTTCTTATCTGTATCTGCAAATGCTTCTAATCTATAAAAGAATAAATGTTTAAACATATGGAAAGCATCCCTTGTTACATTAGTTGTAATACTACTAGCTCAGGTATTCCCTGATAAAGGAATAGGTATATTTCTTTTAATACCATCAATAGTAATCTCTTGTTTTGATAAGTTAGCAGAATTATAAGCTTTGAAAACTATATCATTTGCTTCTTTTAAATCAAAAGGTTCAGGCTGTTCACCTATTGCTAAATCTTTACTATTACTTTGATTAATTAAATTAGCTAAATTAGTTGAAGCTCCACCAGAGTTTTGGTCTACATATTCTTTTGTAGCTATATCTTTATTATCTGTTGGTGTATTAACTAC
>JACSEM010000027.1_pt1 | contig 9647 bp, 10 predicted proteins | sample 8225391 | NCBI WGS metagenome assembly JACSEM01 (sample SAMN15704306, study PRJNA253121) | viral metagenome | isolation source: viral DNA from sea star tissue collected in USA, Friday Harbor and Canada... | host: Evasterias troschelii | collected 2013 | reverse complement strand
GTGGGTTTGGTTCTATTACAAAGGTAAGCATTGGAGGGCTCATAGGCTCTCTTTTCTATTGACAACAGGTAAAGAGCCTGATGCGGTGTTACATAAGTGCAATAATCCTGGGTGTGTGCGTCCCAGTCATTTGCAGGCGGGAGATAGTAAAGAGAACTTGTTAGATATCTTGATTGACAGGATTTATGAGGATCGCGATGTAGCCTGAACTGTTGGTTGCATGGGCTTGAGTTGGAAAGGGCGTTTTCGGTTTGCAGGACTGGCAATACTTGGCGGGTGAGGATGCAAAACACAGACACAGAGGGAACTTTTGGTACTCTTGGTGCAGCTATGCGCTGTGCGTACTTGTTGGCAGATGGACTCCAGGACTGGAAGACAGATAGCGATGGCGGAGCTGTTGGAAGCCTGTAAGACGGCTTGGGTGTCTGACATTATGCGTGCCAAGCTCTTCCTGGAGCGGGCTGAGGAGGTGCGGACTGGGTGTCGCAAGCAGCGTACGCAATCACGTACCAGGCAGAACATTGGTGCGAAGACGAAGGCTGCGAAGTTGGACCAGCCACTGAATTGGTAGTGTAGTATAGGTTTACTTGTACTACTGTGAATGGCGACCCGTCACGGCGCGAAGATCTACGTCCAGCTGTTGCTTGATCCCAATCGTGCGGAATTGCTGCAAGATATGGCAGCTGAGCAGGGCAAACGGCCTACGGCTGTGATGAGGGATATTCTTTATTCGCACCTGGAGCGGACGCTTCCTTCTTCTGTTTATGGGGAGGCTGCGGCTAAGGATCACGCGGTGTGGAGGGAGTCGGTTAGTAACAGGGTGAAGGGGCGCTCCAAGAAGAAGGATGGTGAAGACGGTTAGGGTGCTATTGTATTGGGGTTGTTACTACCCTACACATGACACGTTACGCACTAGCTCGCTCCACCTCTGAGGGGCTGCAGTATTTGGCAGCTACTTATGGAAGCTCGGGGGATGGGATTGTGTACACACAGATGCGTACTGACGCTGGGACGTATGTAACTATTGAAAAGGCTGCTGACATCTGCAGGACGCTCCAGCGGAATAGTTATTCTGATTTCTTTGTTGTTCCTGTGGAGGAGAGTTGATGGTGGATACGCTGGCTGATTATCTGGCGGAGATTGGCAGGTATCCTCTGTTGACTAAGACTCAGGAGATTATGTTGGCACGGCAGGTTGCTGCTTGGGTCAGCGCTAAGAACCCTACGCCCAAGGAAGAGCGGATGGGTAAGAGGGCGTATACGAAACTCATCAACTGTAATTTGAGGTTGGTGGTTTCGATCGCTAAGAAGTTTCGTAGTCGGGTGGGTAAGGCTGAGTTGCTCGACTTGATTCAGGAGGGGAACATTGGTCTTTCGCATGGGATTAAGAAGTTTGATCCTGAGCGTGGGTATGCGTTGTCTACCTATGTGTATTGGTGGGTGCGGCAGGGGGTTACTCGTTACCTAAGCTGCAACGACAGGATTATTAGGTTGCCGTCCCACGCTGGGGAGACGTTGGCGAAGCTGAGGAAGTGGACGCCTGGGTTTTTCTTGATTCATGGGAGGGCACCAACGCTCCAGGAGTCAGCAGATTTTTGTGAGATAACGGAGGAGAAGATGCGGTTGTATTTGGATAATGCGTATGACGCTGGGAGTTTGGATAAGCCGATCAGCAATACGGATGGGGAAACCAGTCTGTTGAGCTTGGTCTCTGTGGATGAGGATCTTATGGAAAAAGTAGAGAATACTATCCGTTTGCAGTCGATAGATAGTCTGCTGGAACGTTTAAAACCTGATGAAAAAGAGTTGGTGATGCGTCACTACGGGATGTATGGGCAAACTCCAATGACATTGCAGGCTTTAGCTAAGGAGGTTGGGCTTTCGAGAGAAAGGGTTAGACAAAAAGTTTCTAAGAGTCTTCGGAGGCTTAGGGTGTTAGCAATGCAACAACCTCTTCTCTGATGGCAAGGCTGACGCTCGAAGGCTTCACGAATTTTTGGACGTACTATCAGGGACAGACGCATCAGATGGATGCGGTCGGTGAGCTGTGGCGTCGGATGCCGGTGGATCTCTTAGAAGAGGAAGCTGATTGGGTCGTGAAATTTAGGAGCGGTCCAGCTGAGCCGGAGCCTGGTGCAATCAGTGTGATAAATGCTGAGGGGTTGAAATTGATTAAGGAGTTTGAGGGGGTGAGGCTTGATAGTTATATCTGTCCGGCTGGTGTGTGGACTGTGGGGTATGGCTCCACGGGTGAGCATGTCTATCCGGGGCAGCACATTACGGAGCCTGAGGCTGAGGAGCTGTTGCGGAAAGACCTCTGGAGGTTTGAGGATGCGGTGAGCTCTAATGTCAAGGTTGGCTTGACTGATAATGAGTACGCGGCGTTGGTGAGCTTCGCGTTTAACTGTGGTTGTGGGGCGCTCCAGGAATCAACGCTGTTGCGTCGGTTGAATGCTGGGGAGCCCAAGCCACGGGTGTTCTCGGAGGAGTTGCCGAAATGGGTGAGGGGAGGTGGTGCTGTGTTGCCTGGGCTGGTGCGTCGTCGCGAAGCAGAGGTTGCGTTGGCGCTCTCGTAATCTGCTACGCTGTCCGTTCAACCATTCTTTGAGGATGGCTTGTCGTGAAGTAGCTGGGGGCTGCTTGTCAACAGTCATGCAGGCGCGTGAGCCGATGACACCCCCCCCCCTTTTTTTTTTACTTACATTAAATACCTACATTTTTAGTTGCCTCTTTCTTTAACGCATCGACCTCGGCTGATAATTCAGCCACAGCTCCGAGCAGTTTCATGATCAGAACATCGTTTTTAATGCCTTTATAAGAATCGTCGAGTTCTTCGTATGTTGCAGGTATAATTTCTTCTTCTCTAACAAGTACCTCTTTGGTAGTTTCAGGCGCAATAACCTCGCCTTCATCATCAAATACCGCCGGAAGCGTCTGCGATTCATAAACAGCAGGAACAACGGTTTCAGGTGTCAGCTCTGCGCCCTGTTTAGTTTCAGTGATAGTTGTAACGAGTCCTGGGCAAATGGTCTCTACTTCTTGTGCAATAAGACCTAGGAAACGTGTTTCTTTGTTTTTGACTGGAGCATCATCAGACCAATCCCAATTACGCAGTTGATTGCCCAGCGTAGTTACATCAGCAAGTTGCGATTTTGCATCAGTGATGTTTTCTTTAAACCGCTGATCAGAAGTCAGTACTGAGCCTTGGGCTGATACAGTGCCCGAAAATCTACCGTTGCCTGTAACGTCTAGTCTCTCTTGGGGATTGGTTTTCCCAAGCCCCATGTCACCGGCTGAATTAAAGCGAGCTACTTCAGTAGGGGTTGTGCCAGTGAGAAATGTAATAGCGGTTCCGTTATACGAAAACTGAAGCCTATTTGCTGAATTTTCTATTTCGGCTGTGCTGGCACTTGAACCTGTGCGCTTAATACTTATACCTAGCGGTCCATTTTCTTCTAGGCTAAGTTTTGCCTGCGGACTACTCGCGCCGATGCCTACGTTTCCGCCAGCGCCAACAGTAAGATGGTGAGTCTCTTGGTCTAGGCTGGAAATCGCAAAGTTAGGATTGGCGCCATGGCCAACAAATCCTACGACTACACCCCTATCACCCTGATTTACGAACCCCATTCTCGCACCAACCAGGCTTCCAGTTGGCTCAGATAGTACTAACTTCTGTTGTGGAGAATACACGCCGATGCCTACGTTTCCGTCACTCGCAACAGTCATCCTGCGTGTAACAGCAGATGAGGAACCTGTTGCTTTATTATCTTCAGTATTAAAAGAAATGTACCCAGTTGGGGTTAATTCTATTTGTGCAGCACCTGTAGTGTTGTTAACTCCAAGCGATACCCATTGATTACTAGCGCCTCGGTAGCCGTTAGACGTAAGATGTGTTCCATAAGAACCTTGTGTTGCTAGACTGCCAAAGTCAGCAACGGTGTAATACGAGCCATTAGTTGTCCAAAAATCAGATGGTTTGTTAATTTGTGCCTGACCGTTAACAGACAACTCCACCAAGGGTGTACTCGTGCCGATGCCGACGTTGCCGTCGGTGTCCCAATAAGGACCACCTGTACTTAGTTTATCAGGGGTAATATTACCATCAAATGCATTAGTCCAATCTCCATTAATGTATATTTCCAGTATTTCATTAGAGAGGTTAAATCTAATAGCACCTTCTTCAGCATAACTTGAAGTTTGATCAGGTAGTAGAACACCATTAGAGAAGACGATAGGTACTAGCGCCTCTCCTGAAGTGATAGGAGAGCCATCATCAGGTAATGCTTTAAATAGTGTACTGATGTCACTATCTCTAGCAACCCAACCATCACTCTCATAGAATTCAATCTTATTGATTGTTGTGTTATATCTTGAGTCTCCTAACTTTGGAGAAGAAGGCCTTTGAGCAGTAGAACCCACAGGTAGTCTAAAAGCTAAATTAGATTCATTATCGATGTATCCTAGAATTGAATCACCACCCCTCTTTAGAAAAAAGGTGAGAACATCAATATCACCTGTATAGCTGTCATTATTGTCATAACATTGAATCTCTTGAATAGAGTTCTGTAGTTGGACAAAGGTGTCGTTTAGGTCATCAGCTTTAATAGCACTACCAGGATAAAATGTAGCTTCCAAAGGATCAACGTCAGTAACCCTGTAGATCCTGATATTGTCAACAACAACACCAGAAATATTATCAGGTAGTGGTGGTGCTACATCGAACATAACGACGGTAGGTCCATCAAATGACCAGTCTGTTGTGTCTACATATTCAAGTGTTTCTTGGTCCCAAAGTGCCACTTTGACAAAATCGGAACGATCTGTTGGATATTCAAATGTAAAAGGGAATTTTTTGGTAACACCATCACCCTTGTATAAGTTTTGAGTTGTTGTACAAACAGCCATAGTTATTTAGGTATTTTAATTAGTTGTTGAATTGCTCTTGCTTTTTTAGTTTGACCACTCTTTCGAGCTGCATCAGCTGCTTTTTCTTTCAGAGAATTTTGAGTTAATTGCTGTAACTCTTGATCACCCTGTTCCATTTCTGCCCAAGCAAGTTTCTTGGCGTTATTAATAATCATACGGATTTTTGTATTGTGAAGAGTAGTTTTAGGATCAACTCTCCTACCTGCTGACCGATCTTCTTCCATGTCTTGGATAGAACGTATAATCTGTGGATTCTTAAAAAGTTGTTCTAACTGCTTTTCGATGTTCTGCCTACCAATATAATATTGATATTTAGACTTGACAGCAGGCATACCTTTTAAAGGTTCAGAGTTGGGTCCGGTATTAAATGTAACCTTTAAGTCAAGACCACTGCGAAATAACATTTCACGTGTAGGTGTAGTACCTACATTGACGTAGAACGGACTAATAGAGTTCCAGATTCTAGTCAATGGATCATAGTCTCTAAGGACAGAACCGTTAAGAATGTCATACCTATAAGGGAGGTTACCTGTATCACCAGGCAGTAGATCACTCCATAGGTTTCTATTCTTAACTCCATCTAAGAAACCAGACTCTAGTTCTCTCATACCAGGAGCAACTAATTTACCTATTTCATTTCTAAGACCACCAAGTGGGATTTGATTATTAACAAGATTAGCTGCAACAGAACCGAACCGAGCACCATCACTACTATTTAAATCTTGTAGTTGCATCAAACCAGCAAGGAATGACTTATTAGTAACGTTAGCTGAAATCAAATAAGCAGCCTTACCAAACCAATTCTCAACCCACTCATCACCCATTACTTTTTGGGAGTCAGCAACGTCAGCGATGAAGCTCAGTATTGTATTGAATGGTTCTAAGGATTCATAACTTACATACTTATCACCTACTTTAATAGACCTGGGTTGCCAACCAGATTGCTGCCAAGAGTTCCTTAAAGCTCTATCTGGAGGACCATTACCTGTAATCTGACCGTTAAGAGCCATGTAAGCAGTAGACGCTACAACTCCATAACCGATAGCTGTACGGCCTCTGTGAGCCGCCTGAGCACTTGCTAGGTCTTGTGCTGTCTTAATACCATACTTAAGTAATGCAGGGTCACCTGGAGCCAATGAGAAGATGTCTTTTGCTTCCCTAAGTTGACCGTTAAGTATAGGTGTGTACTTAGAAGTCATCTCTAAAGCATTTACACCTGTCTTCATGAACGACATGAATGGTTTCAAGAATGGCATTGAATCAAAAGCATCATTCAACTTAGCCATTGAACCAGTAAGTTCTTTAGTTAGTTTTGCTTCATCAGATGCAAATCGTGCCATCTCATCAGTTAGTTGCCCATCTGCAGAAAACACTTTCTTTTCAAATGATTTCTCAGCTTGTGTGATCAAGTTATCAAATTCAGCATCAGAAGGATCAATACCTTTGAGTTTTGCTTTCTCAAATGTTTCAACATAAGCCAATGATCTCATACGACCACGACCAATCAATTGAGTAAAGAACGTATCAGAAGCAGTCATCAATCGAGGACCATAACTAAGGATAGGAAGTTTATTAATACTTCTCAATGCATTAGCTATATTCATAGTAGCTTTATCACCAGCACTTCCAAATTGCTCATGGAAGGCTTTCATAGCTTCCCATTCTTGATCCTTACGGTTCTGGGTAACACCACGCCACCCTTCATCTTTTTGGAAATAAGTTTGGAAATCCTTAGCTGCTTTCTGCCATGCATCATTCAAAGAGGCATACATACCAGCTAGTTCCGCAAATGCTGCTCTACGTGTTAAGTCACCACTTTTACCAGTAGCACCTAAAATAGTAGATACAGGACGAAGTACAGTACCCATACCAGTTCCTAAAGTAGCTCGAACAGGAGTTTTAGGACCAGACAAAATACTATTCATTCCCATTGCTATCATTTCATTCAGGACAGCATTACGTTGTACTCCACTGGCTTCGTTATAGCCGTGAAGTTTACGCTTCATGAATGCAGATAGGTCTTTAAATGTTTGACCACTACCATTACCTGAAGCTGTAAAGTGCATAAAGGTTTCTAGAAGATTGTCATCAAGATCACCCTGGAGTAGTGTCTTAAATGTCTTTACTTCCTCAGCCGCTTTCTTAGAAGCGTTATTAGCGATTTCAGATTTGTTAGGAGCTACTTCAGTGAAACTTTCACCAGCTTTAATAGCACGATTCTTTCGTAAGTTAAAACTATCAAGAGCCTTTGTCTCAGCCCTCATACGAGATAGTGCTGAGTAACGTGCCATGATGCCGTCAATCAAACTACCAGGAGCCTTTACATCAATCTCTCCTGCAACACTAAGACCTGCTTTTGAAAGGTCCCTAGCACCAGTAAGTAGTTGACCCATGATAACATCGAGTGCAACAACTTGAGCACGGTTTGCAACTGCTATACCCTCAATGATTGTAGAGTTATCAGTTACTTCACCAGTCACTACATTCTTACCACCACGATAGCTTTCTACAAAAGTAAGCAGTTCATCTTGTGTGAGATCAACAGCTCTACTATTACCAGAATCCTCTAAGAAGTTGGCTAAGTCATTAGTAGTCTCTTCAAAGATGTCTTTCATCTCTTTACTGAAGTTGGCACCATAAAGCTTTTCAAACCCTGGTGACTTCGTAATTGATTTAGCGTATTGATCTAACTGATCAGCAGTAAAGAATGTAGCTCCATTCTCCATTCTACGGATCTGTGCCTCTGACAAAGGACCTCTAGGAGCACCGTACTTTTGTGTTGAATCAGCGCGCATACGAACTCTATCAATGACACCTTTTCCAGCTTGTGATGAATTGGTGAGTGCTTGGTTATCAGTGACATCTCCACCTTTATAATATGCAGGATTCTCTCGTGGAGTACCCATATCATAATCAGTTTCAAGTTGTTCCATCGCCATATCTTCATCGGCTTTGGATCGTTTCTTGGCATTGATTGTAGGGTCACTATCACCCCACTTAATACCACGATTTAGCTTCAACTTGCATCAATTCTTGTTTCTTGGCATCATCTAAGGATTTCCAAACTTGACCAGCATCTAGTTCCCTAAAGGTTTTAAGAGTCATACCTTCAGGAACTTTCAGCTGTCTCTTTAAAGCTGCAAAGGTTTTCTTTTGAATCGTCTTTTCAGTCTCAATCTCTAGGTTCCTAGTCTTGAATTCATATTCAGACTTTACGGCAGCTTCAACCTCACCTAGAACTTTACTGCCACTACTGTCCTCTAAGATCTCAGGATTTGTACCTCTTAGTTTAGAAGCAGCTTGTTCTTTCTTTTTAGCGAGACCTTTGAGACCTTTCTTTCCACCTTCAAAAGCTAGGTCAGCAACAGCACCAATACCTAAACCTTCAACCATGTTGTACACCACACGCTGAGCGGGTGACATATCATCATTGGTTGCAATAGGTTCAAGTAATCCAGCCCATTCAGGCTTAAGGTCCGTGAGAGCCTTCTGTGCGGCTGCAGCAGCGTTCTGTTCTTCTGATTGGTTAGATATAGCGTCATACACTGCACCTGACGCTGCAGCGGCTCCTGCCTTGCCTAGAGTAGTAGCTCTACTTGCAGTAGATAACCACTTCAATCCTTTGACTGCATAACCAACCTTACCTACACCAACAAGACCACCGCCGAATTCAACGACTGATCTGACGATGTTTCCCCATCGAGTACGGGTGATTGGTTTATCTGTAATTAACCAAGGTGCTTTAAATTCATAAGGGTTACCTTTATCTGACTTATAAAACTCAGGGTCAAAGAACTTAGGAATAGAACCAACGCTATTATAGATATCAACAACACCCCCGACTACAGCATTCATGCCTTCCTGGGCATTTTCTACAAGACCATAATCTTGTGGATCAGTTTTCTCAAGAGTTGTTTTAGCTGATCCATCTTCATTAAATGCTTGTGCATCAGCTTGTTCAAGATCCTGCTGTTTGTTTTGATTAGTTTCTGTTTGATACTTGATACGTTCGTCATCTGCTTGTTGTAAATCAGCAGTTTTAGATTCATATTCATCCCACGCTTGTTGATCAAACTCGGGACTATTATTTTGAAGTTCTTCTTCCATTAAGCTTTACCATGTAGTATTTCAAATTGTCTACCATCAGGTAATCCAATTGTTAAACGGTCTCCGTGACCAGTATTCTTTTCGACTCCTACGATTCTTGCACCACCTTTGAGGACAACAGGTGTTCCCGCAGGCATTGCATAATCCCAACCACGGTGTTCTCCATAATTCCGTGACGCACCAAATTCACCACCATTTACAGTGACACCAGCACTAAGAGGCTGAAACCCTTCAGCTGTCTTGTACCCTATGTAACTATCTAGAGTCTTTCTTCCAAAGAAGTCAAGGCCTACTTGTTTTACATCAAGGTGTGCTCCAGTAGATGTAGGTCCAATATTGCCTACGCGATAGACAATCTCATTCCTCATCATATCTGGATTGAAGTTAGGGTTTTCTAAATTAGCTGCTGTATTACGAAGAGATTGGAGAATTACATCACGAGGTAAGTTCTGAAACCGATCCACTCTTGTCCTAGTCCAACTACTTCTTCACCATTAGCATCGATAAATTTACCAACCCTGCCGTGGAATAATTCAATAGCAGCACGATCTTGTACCTCAGGAGAATACAATTCATCTGGAGACATAACGCCTTTATCAACAAGGCCTTTTAAAG
>JACSEM010000026.1_pt1 | contig 10102 bp, 14 predicted proteins | sample 8225391 | NCBI WGS metagenome assembly JACSEM01 (sample SAMN15704306, study PRJNA253121) | viral metagenome | isolation source: viral DNA from sea star tissue collected in USA, Friday Harbor and Canada... | host: Evasterias troschelii | collected 2013 | reverse complement strand
GGCTTGCTTCCCTGGCTGCCTGCCTGACGGCGAGCCTGTCGGTAAAGCTGTTTATGGGCATCGCAACGCGGAACAAGTGATTGAGGCTAGGAGACGGAGACTTTACAAGCACGTTAATAACGGACTCAGTCTTCGGGCTAATGTCTATGCGCACGCTGATCGTGAGGGTGTCTCAATAACGACAGCCTGGCGCGACTCTGAAGCGATTAAAGCTTGGTATGTAGAAGATTTTGCTAAAGAAAGAGATTCAGTGGTCGCACGATTAACTACATTAAGGTTCAGAGCAATCGAAGGCGCGATAAGATCTAAAAATTGGCAATCTGCCGCTTCGTTGATGGATAGCCTTTCCAAAACGTTTGGAGATGGTGAGCCAGGGACTAGCGCAGAGGAGATTAATTTAAACATCTCTATTGAAAAGCCTGCCGAGTAGACATTAAAAAAGCCCCGCGTATTGCGAGGCTTAAGCGTTAAATAAAGAGGCCTTGCGACTTAGCAAACCGTTCTAATACTAGGCAGCATCGTTTCTCTTTCCCACGGGTCCAGTCATCTGAAGGCTTAGTCCCTGTGTCCATGCGAAGGAGCATGTATGTATGTTCGGGCGATGCCCCTAACAGTCCGCACAGGCTCAGGTGACCGCATCCCATGCTTACCATGGCTTCTACTGCAAAGGCATCGAAAGCGTCAAACTGATTTGATAGGAGGTCAAAATCTAAGGGATAATCGGGACTGATAAATTCAGCCGATTCTTTAAGATTAGAAAGTCGTGTCATGATTAGTGATTAGTGGGTTAAGTTCTACTTAGCTTTGCAGATAGAGTAAAAATAATGAGCGCGATTCTCACACGCTTGAGTGTGCTGGTATCCGATATCGGCAACACCTAGCACCGCTATTGCTGTGAGCATATAAGCGAAGAATCTTCTTTCGGCTTTTGTCATGATTCGTTAAGTAAGTGAGAGTGGCCAGAGCTGGCCAGAGCTGGAGCAGGATTTGCACCTGCTCACCCGCTTGAACGGATCAGCTGAAGACGAGATCTGTGATCTGTTGAACGGTGTCATGGAACTCAAGCTCTTCAGCCATTATTTGATCGAAAAGGTTCACCAAACGACAAAGCAGCTGATCTGCTCTATCTTGATCGATTGGATCGATGTCTAAATGGACAGTGCCCTCCAAGCCGTCGATGAGACGACTTAGGTCGTCAGCAGATAAAGCTGTTGTAACTCTTGCCATGGTAGATTCCGGTTTCTTTACTCTGCTATCCTAGCACATTTTGTTCAGTTTTGGGCAAGTTACCAACGCCGATCTGCAACGCTGGCATTGTTGCAGAGTGTAACAGTATCTTGACGGGGGAGTGTTGCGAAAATGAGAATCATTATCGTCCTCCAGGGAACCTACAGGTATATTTGAAACAATACCTACTATAGCACAAGAGGGGGGTAGGGGTTCAACCTCCTGAACCGCTGGAACGTAACCTAAAAAAAAACTGCACTACCTTTACCTTAGTGTAGTACACCCGCATGGGGGGAAAGCTGACGGTAACTCGTGATGTGAGGCTCCTACACTAAGAGGGACTACTGTGTTTCGCTGGAACGTGCCGAATAGCTCCGATTTAAGCCTCCGTCACGCCCAAGGAGAGGTCTTCCAGAGCAAAACCCGCTTCCGCGTCTTAGTAGCAGGCCGCCGATTCGGCAAATCGTACCTTTCCTGCATCGAACTCATCCGCGCAGCCATCGAACGCCCCGGCGAGGTGTACTTTTATTGCGCTCCCACCTACCGAATGGCGAAAGACATCGCCTGGAAAACCCTCAAATCCCTAGTCCCCCAGCCCTGGGTCGCCAGTAAAAACGAATCCGACCTCAAAATTGAACTCCGCAACGGTTCATTAATCGAATTGAAGGGCACCGAAAACGCCATGGCCCTCCGAGGCCGCTCTTTGGGCGGAGTAGTCCTAGACGAAGCTGCCTTCATGGATTCCGCCGTCTGGTTCGAGGTGTTGCGACCCGCCCTTGCGGACAAACAAGGTTGGGCATTATTCATATCCACCCCCGAAGGCACCGCCTCCTGGTTCTATGACCTGTGGAATTACGCCGCCGAATCGGGTGGAACGGACTGGGCACGGTGGAGCTACACCACCATCGAAGGCGGAAACGTCCCACCGGAAGAAGTGGAAGCAGCACGTGGCCAACTTGACCCACGAACATTCCGCCAAGAATTTGAGGCGTCCTTCGAGAACCTCTCCGGCCTAGTGGCCATTAATTTCAATGAAGATAACATTGACAAAACGGTCAAAGACATCCCCGACCTAACCGTCTACTTAGGTCTCGACTTCAACGTGGACAACATGTCGTGCGTCTGCGCCGTAAAAGTAGACGACGAACTCCACATCTTCGACGAAATCATGATGGTGAACGCCACCACCTGGGACATGGCGGACGAAATAAACCACCGTTTCGGCCTCACCCGCAAAAAGGACATATCCCCCGATCCCACTGGAGCGGCCCGCAAAACCGCCGGGGTCGGCCTCACCGACCACGCCATCCTCCGAAAATCGGGCATCCGAGTATCCAGCCCGCGCTCCCCATGGAAAATCCGCGACAAAGTGAACTGCGTCAACACGGCAATTTTGGACGGCAACCAAGTCCGCCGTCTCAAGATCCACCCCCGCTGCCGCGAAACCATCAAATCTCTCCGCACGCTGGTCTACGACGCCAACGGCCTCCCCAACAAAAAACTAGGCGTAGACCACATGTTCGACGCTCTCGGCTACCTGTGCCTAATGAAATTCAACCTCAACCGAGGCGGCAACCAAGGCCCCACAAATTTCCGCACCTACTAAACATTTACGCCCTGCACTCTCCCATTAGAATGACAAAAATAGCTAGGTAGCTGGTGTATCCGTCGTATAACCCAGTAAGAGAAGCCTGGGCTGGTACGCCTTACAGCAGTACAGGCACAGGCGTCAACAGCCCATTCATCCGCTCAGGCGCAGTCTGGTCAATGATGCCTGACTGGCAAATAATGAACGCCGTAGTCAGCGGCACCCAATCATTACGTCAACAATGCACCACCTACCTACCCCAAGAACCTCGCGAAGACGACGACGCGTACGCAACCCGCGTCAAACGTAGTGTTCTATCGCCCTTTACCCTCCGTTTAATTGAAAACGCAGCTGGGCTAGTCCTCCGCCGCCCAATCACGGTAAACGGCGACCCCTACTGGCAAGACTTCTCCAAAAACGTTGACGGCCTAGGCTCCTCCATCAACGAATACGCCCGCCGCATCTTAGTCAGCGCCCTAACCTACGGCCACTCTGGAACGCTAGTCGATTTCCCCCCAGGGGAAGGCATCCGCACCCTGGCCGACGAAATCGCCCTAGGACGCCGCCCCTACTTCATCCCAATCCAAGCTCCTAGCGTCTGGGGCTGGCGACAGGAAACAAACCTCCCCAGCTCCCAACTTTCCCAACTCCGCATCCACGAAACCGCCGTAGTCCCCGAAGGCGATTTTGGCGAAACCCAAGAAGACCGAATCCGCGTCCTCTACCCAGGCCGCTACGAGTTATACAACGAGGGAGGGAAAGTCGAGACCGGCACCTACAGCCTAAACGAAATCCCCTTTGTACCGTTATACACAAACCGCACCGGAATGCTCTCCAGCATCCCTCCCCTCCTTGACATAGCCAACCTTAACATAACACACTATCAACGCCAAGCCGACTTAATCCACGCGCTCCACATCGCAGCCATGCCCACCCTCGTCCTTGAAGGCTGGGACGAAACAGACAACGCAGGCGTCGGCGTCAACTACGCCATTTCCATGCAACCGGGCAACAAAGCCTACTACGTTGGAGCGGACTCCAGCAGTTTCGACGCCCAACAAACAGAGCTATCTTCTTTAGAGGCTCAAATGAGCACTTTAGGAGTTACCAAACTACTAGGTCAAAAATTCGTTGCGGAATCAGCCGACGCGAAACGCATCGACCAAGCCCAAGCCAACTCAGTTTTATCCATAATTTCAATGGAGATGGAGTCAGCTCTCCAGATTTGTTACAACATCGCCGCTAAATACGTCAACAAAACCCCACCCCAGATCAGCCTGGACCGCGATTTCGACTTCTACCGCCTGCTTGGCCAAGACATCTCTGTAATCGACGATCTTGCTGCCCGTGGAGCCGTCACAAACCGCACCTTCCTTCAGATACTCAAATCGGGCGAAATTCTACCTGATATGATTGATTTAGACGCAGAGATGCGTGAAACAGAAGCATTACGCCAACAACGGCGGGAGGAAGAACTTGGCAATCTGGACACCCGGCCCATGGGATCCGATAACGAAACCCGAAGAACCAGTAGCAGAGCAGCCGACCCCGGAACCGAAGCGCCGGAGACTTAAAGCCCGCCCCGAAAAACTAGAAGACAGCACTGTTTCTTTCTAGACTTAAGACTTCTAAGGATTTGACCATGCCAAAAGGCCAGCCTGGGCTTTACGCCAACATCAACGCTAAAAAGAAAGCAGGCAAAAAGCCTCGCCGCAAAGGTGCCAAAGGCGCTCCAAGCGACGCTGATTTCAAAGCCGCAGCAAAAACAGCCAAGAAAAAGAAGAAGTAATCAACGCTGTGTAAAAGGAGCTTTTATATGCAGATCACCTAAGCGCACCGGCGGGGGCATAGCCGGCGGTTGCGCTTTACGCCATTCCTCTTCAGCACGGTCAAGCTTAGAAGGCAAGGTCGCATAAAACTTTCTCCGCTGCACCCGACGCTTTACAGCCTGGAGCGGAGAACGTGTATCAAACTTCAAAATCCACCGTGCATCAGAGGGTATCAGCCCTTTTTTGCTTTGAGCGAGCGCAAAAGACTAAGCAGCAGCTGCAAGACGGAATTGTCCTTGAGCCTGCTCATACCGATCAACTCGGACGCCGCCGCCACAACCACCCAAAATGCTGGATGTGACAAGACCTGATCAAAACCTTCCATAACCCCCTGGTGCGTTTTACTAAATTCTACCTTTGCTGTTTTCGAGAGCTACTAACCGATTGCCGTGTTCGTTCAACCGTTCGTAAATTTCTCTGCGATCCATGCTTGCTTGGACCTTTTCTGCCTTCATATCTTGATGTAAATCTTCAAGTTTTGTAGCTATGGACTCGATACCTGCTGTGAGCTTGATGATTGCTTCCCTGCTTTCAGAACTGCGTTTAGTGAAACCGGAGGCTGAAACTCCTATGACGGCAATACTAGCTCCGATAACAGCAGCAAGGACTTCAATCACGGCTGGCCATCACCCAGTATTACTTCATCTATTTTAGCGATCAGCTTGGCCTGATGTACCAAGCGGTCGAGTTCCATTGATCGCTCCCAGACGTGACCCAAGTGTTGCCAGCGCCTGCGGGGGCTGTCGTGCCTGCATTTGGAATGACTGCATAGCCAACCATTAATGAGCTGCGATATGTTTGAAAAAAGCCGCCGCTTCTTGATCCATTCGCAACCCCAGCAACAGTCAACCCTGTACACGATGCGGTTGAAACTTGATCATCGTCCAAATATCCACTGACGATACATAACGAGTACGCCTCTGCTGTTCCGACATTGCCATTGTTGGCAGACGGAACAACTGGATCACCCGATGTGCCCTCAGTGGTGGCCCAAGCGTTTGCGTCGATAGACGTTGTGCCAGTGGAGCATCTAAACAACATCAATCCGCCCGATTCAGTATCAGATTCACTTGTAACAGTGACCGTCCCTTCATTTGATGTAGCAACTCTATACTGCTCCTTAAAGTCAGGCGTGTTATCGGTATCAGCGAATGTATCAGACCATCCAGTCAAGGTTGGGATTGATCCAGAAGACTGATCACCTGCTTGAGTCCAGTAAAGAAAGTCACCCGTCTGCACATTATCAACGCTAAAACTTGCGCCTACTGATTGCTTAAATTCACTGTCAACTAAAGTCCATGTTGGATTACTGGAACCAGCCGATGCGACGTAACTACCAATAACTGCTTGATGTATTCCCATTAAGTCAAGCCTGCTCCACTAATTACAAATTCATTACTTCCCACGCAGAGCGCACTGCACAACCCGTACTGAGCCAGCGTCCTGTTACCTGTAGTTGCAGACCCGGCAAGCCTTAAGGTCACGCCTGACCCTTGCGTAATTGTTTGATTGCTGCCGCTATCGTTATAAATAGAAACCACATTACCAGCACTAAATACACCACTTGGAACGGTAACTCCACCAGTAGTAATATTGATATGCTTGCCATTATCCCCTACGACAAGCGTATATGCGCTCGTTTGGCTGTTCTGTGGAATGTCACTCGGGCCTTGCGCCCCCGTGCTCCCAGCGGGGCCAGAACCTGATAAAGAAAAGATTGATATTGATGATGTGCCTCTTTCTATGTTTGTAGTAACGGCGCTGTTATCTTTTTTGGCTTCAACTCGAACGACTTGGTTAGCAGTAAGCTCTAAAATACAACTGCCAACGCAAGTAAAATCACCCTGTGCTGTGTTCCTTGAATAAAGTGCCGATTGTGAACCCGTTACGCCAATACCGTCAACTTGAACTTCAGCGTCAATAATTACACGATTATTACCTGCGTTTTGATCTCCATCAAGGCTGTATGAAACATAATAGGTGCCAGCATTGACTACGGTAAGTTGACCGCTTGATATAGAAAAATCACTAGCATCTGACGTAGCAATTGTTGTACTTAGATCTATTGTCCCCAGACTTGTTCCCAGTGCCTGCCTGCCGCTGCCATCCACATGCAAATACCTAAGCGGCGTTCCACTACCGCCTCCGCCTGATCCAATCTCTACGACAGAGCCGCCATCAGTTTTGGTGAACAGCCCGCCATCAGCCGTGTTAATTAACAGCTCGGCGGTAGCAGAAAAATCGCTTGACCCTGGATCGCCAGTGCCCCGTTTGTGACGGATCAGATTTGCCATCGATTAGAACGTGCCTCCATCAATTGTTGACGCATTTGACAGGTAATCCGTTCCAGCGGTTGCAACGCTGAATGCACTCGTTCCGTTGCCTTTCAGGATTCCTGTGAGTGTGGTTGCACCTGTTCCGCCGTCACCAACAGCCAGTGTTCCGGTAATCGAAGACGCACCCAGATCAACACCTAGCGCGGCTGATTCAATAACGCAACCGCCGTTTGCCTTCAAATCAACGCTGACTGTTGATCCAGAAACGGCAATTCCATCTCCAGCAGTAGGAGTTCCAGCTGCAGCAGCAATCGTGATCGAACCACTGCCTTCAGTGATCGTGATATTCGATCCAGCGGTAAGGGTCGAAAGCGCATAACCACTGCCGTTACCAATTAACAGCTCGCCATTTGCTGGAGCGGCAGTCAATCCAGTGCCGCCATAGGTTCGGCCAATTGCAGTCCCCTGCCAAACTCCCGTGCCAATCGTGCCCAGGCTGGTCAGGCTTGATCCGGTAACACCAGAGCCCAGATCCGAACCACTCAGAACTGACGTTCCAGCAATTTTGTACGCCTTACCAGAGACAAGATCAAAATCTTGATTACTTGTCCAGCAATCGGTGCTGTTTATCCAGCTAATTGTTTTATTAGTTGCTCCGAGGAGCGTCACGCCACCGCCGTCAGCGGTGGTATCACTAGGCGTAGTTACATCGCCCAGAGTGATGTTTTTATCTTTAACATCGACCGTTTCTGTATTAATAGTGGTGGTCGTACCGTTTACTGTAAGGTCACCCGAAATAATCAGATTGTTACTAAATGTGGTGTTGGTACCTGAAAGGGTGGCACCGCTCAGGTCAACCGTTCCGGTGAAAGTTTTATTCCCAGAAATGGTCTGATTTCCGGTGAGCGTTGTGAACGCGCCACTTCCACCAATCGCCACGACTGAACTCGCCGCTCCTCCTCCGGCATCTCCAAAACCGTAATAGAGAATTGAGTCAACTTCAGAAAAAGCAGGTTCCGAGGGAGCGAGAGAGGAAGGTGCGCCTGAGGCTCCTCCGGCTGCCCTCTTCTTTAGACGGATTGTGTTAGCCATGGCCTAGAAGTTGCCCCCAAGAACGAGTGTGTCAGTAGTCCAGATGTCATCGGCCACAAAATGACCGAGTGCGCTGTTGTAATACACCACACTTTTGTCTATTTTACCGCTTGTGTCCACTTCAAACCCCGTTCCTGCCGGCCCCTGAGGCCCGACAGTAGACGCTGTGACAACAGTAGTTACAGGGGTATCAACTACCGTGCTGCCATCAGGCGTGGTGACAGTAACAGTATTGTTCTGGGTCGTAACATTTACTGTAGTCATGCTGTGTAACCCTCAGAAACAGTAATAACCCCCTCTAAATAATAATCTCGTAATCCTGCTGCGCTAATAACCAAAACATCATAGTTAATGCTATCTGGAAACTCCGTAGTTTGCGTATCCGTAAGACTTATTGTAATCTGGCCATTAACTCGATCATTGTATGTAACCGCAAAATCCGCGTACTTCCTGGTGCGCTTTTCGTTCCAGGCTTGGGACTCGATAGTGGCCCCTGTCAGATCTATGGGAGTACCTGTACTGTCTTTGAACTGCAAGGCAAGGGAAAAATCCGCTCTTCTCTGTAGCGTGAAGTCGTAACTACCTGGAGAGACGGACATCAGCTGAACCCACTACCTCAATAATACCGCTCTTCACAGTAGGGGGTCTGGTCTACCCGCCAAGATTTCTACTGCGCGTGTGTAAAAGAAGCAATCAGTCTTACCCGCCTGCTCTAAAGCCTTTTTAATTTTGGCCCAATTTTTGCGTGTACGATCATCCATGACTTATTTTGCCGTAAAAATCTGTATGCGGATAAGATAATGGAGTACACCTCAAGTTTTTATGTCTGAGGAAACTGCGATAGCTGAGTCTGTGACCAGTAGCGATGTGCCCGTGGCCATCGACCCCGCTTTACTCAACAAACCCGTCCGCTCCTCTCAACAAGAACCAATTGCCGAATCCGGTGAAAGTGACTTGTTAAAGCATAAGCTCGGTCTTGCAAATCAGCACGCCAAGCAAGCAAAAAAGGAGCTGGATGAATCTCGCCAACAACTGCAAAAATTCCGCGAGGAAGTCGAGCAGTTAAAGGAGTCGCAACAACTTGCAGTCCGTACCTCTTTAGAGGAACAGGGCCAGTACCAGCAACTTTGGGAAGACCTAAAGAAGACTGTCCAGCAAAAAGATCTGCGGATCTCGGAGCTAGAAAACGGAATTGAGTCTGTGACTCAAGAAAGGAAACAGGACCGTCTAAAGGCAGCAGCACTCAGCCAAATAAATACAGCTGGTGCGCTGAACTCCCAACAGATGTACACGTTGTTGCAATCTGCACTGCAAACAGATAGTGAGGGCAACCCAGTGGTGTTTAACGGGGGCGTCGAACAATCACTGGGCGAATACCTTTCAAACCTGAAGCAGTCAACAGAATGGCAGCATCATTTTGGTGCATCTACTTCCGCTGGTATGGGCGCTTCACCAGCCCCATCAATTGCTCCTGGCAAAGATAATCCTTACCGTTCGGGAAACCTGACGGAGGCATTGAGACTTGAGGTAGAGAACCCAGAACTAGCCAAGGCTTTTAAAGCCGAAGCAGGTCGCGGGTAATCCACGGTAAACCCTTGCACCCCAGATCATGGCTGCGCCTTTTCAGAATTACGGGGGAGGAACATTCCTCTCCGACATCATTACCCGTCCAGAATTTCTCGGATATGTAGCCGAGGCAATCTACGAGCAATCCGCAATGCTCCGCGCAGGCGGCGTAGTGCGTAGCGCATCTTTGGACGCCCGCGCAGGCGGCGTAAAAGTAGAAGTACCTACTTGGAAGCCCATCACCCCAACTGAGGAGCTAATCGGCTCCAACAGCACATGGGGAACCAGCGGAAACGGCTATCTGACACCGCAAAAGATCCAGGCTGGCAAGCAAACTTGTCCAATCCTGCATCGCGGTTTCAGATACGCAGTGGACGACCTTAGCCGTTTGGGCTCAGGTAGCGATCCAATGGGTCAGATCCGCAACTATCTGGCAACAGCAATCAACAAGTTGAAGATGGCAACATTGCTGTCTCAGTTCAACGGCTTGTTTGCGACTGCCTACGCCGGACTCCAAACCAAAC
>JACSEM010000025.1_pt1 | contig 10121 bp, 14 predicted proteins | sample 8225391 | NCBI WGS metagenome assembly JACSEM01 (sample SAMN15704306, study PRJNA253121) | viral metagenome | isolation source: viral DNA from sea star tissue collected in USA, Friday Harbor and Canada... | host: Evasterias troschelii | collected 2013 | reverse complement strand
TTATTTATAAATTTAAATAATTTTTCTTTACCTTTTAAAAGTTTAGTTAAACTTCATGCTTTATCACATGTTTTACAATGAACTACATTTTTTTCAATATTTAAATGTGCTGATGCATTAGTATCTAAATGGTAAGGCATAGGACAATGTACTGCTATTTCTCCGCTAGAATTAGCAATATTCTCGTCTATATCATTAAAGATATATTTTCATTTTATATCTAACATTTCACTTTCCTTTACTTAATTATTTTAATTTATTTATCTGGTTTGCTTTCGGCGTTCAATCTTTTCTCATATATGTATTATATAGAGTTTTTCCATTTAAATTACCAATTACAATATCATTTTCTGTTTTAAAATATATTTTATATGTGTTTCACATAATATTAATAGCTACAACTAATGAGTTGCTATCTTCATATATTAATACAAATTTTTTTGGAACCTTTATATAGTGGTGTCCGAATGAATCTAAATCTAAAAAGAAATGGTGGTTTGTTTCTTTATCAATTAAAGATAAAGAGCCTCGTAAATTAATTCATCCTTCATTAAAGTTTTTTATATTTTTTTCGTTTTTCATGCCTTAACTATATTCAATTTTACTTCTGATGGTAAACTTTCTAAATTAAAGTTTCCCATTTTAACACATTCATTTTTAAGATATTCTTTGAATGGTGGGTCTTCTGCTGTTCTTTCAGTAAAAGTAAGATTATTAACATCTTTAATTTTATTCTTTCTTCATTCAGCAAATTCAACCTCATGGTTATCCCCTGTAAATATTGGAGGAGCTGTTGCAACTATTGGAACTACTTCTTTTATTGGAGCTACAAATTTTATTTGTTCTATAACTTCTTCTTTTTTAGGTGTAATAGTAGGAGGTGTTTTTATTATAGGTTGTACTACTTTTGGTTGTACTATTTTTGGTTGTACTACTTCTTTTTTAACTTCTACAACAACTTCTTCTTCTTTTGTTTGCTCGGGGTCTAATGATGCCACTTCTCCCGCTCATAATAAAGTTTGTAAAGCATATCTAGCAGCATATGTTTCTGCTCCACCTATGGAGAAAGATAAACTACCTCCTTTATTCATTCCACCAAAAGGTCTATCAAAAGTATATTCTTCTGGTTTACCATCAATAATATTTGTTGAATTAACTATTGTAAAACGTATTGACCCTTGAATCCCATAAAGAATTTTTATTTCTTCTCTTGCAGGAGCAAATTTAGTTGCATCTGTTTTTACATTTTTAATTTCTTTAAGTATTTTATAGTCGATTAAAGAATAGGAGAAAAATAAACCATTTCCTTCTCCAAATAATTTTGTATTAGCTTTGGTTCAAATTGCTCTTAATTTATCTATTGAATAAAAGGAACCATACATACCTTTTGCTGCCTTAGATATATGTTTTTTAGCTGTATAGTTTTGTAATTTATTTAATTTTGTATAAACATTATCTTTATTTATTTTAGTATTTTTCTTATTTTCCATTTTACTCTCCTAGAAATCTATTTTATCAAAATCAGGTGTTGCTGCTGGTGCTGCTGCTGGTGCTGCTTCTGGTGTAGATGTTGCTGCTGGTGCTGGTCCAAACATTCCTAATTTTGGTTCTGGTGTTGCTACAACACCATTATCTACTCCTGCTTGAAGTGGAGCAATTTCTTTTAAACCGTTAATTGTATATCTTCTAAATGCTTGTTGTGTATAATTTGAAATAGTTTCTGTTTCTAATATATCAAATTCAAAAGTAGGTCTTATAGCTGACTTTTTACCTGTCATAGCATCTCATGCTTCGAAAGGGAAATCATTAAAGTTATACCCTGTTTCTATAATTTTATTGTTTTGGATATCTTTGATTATCATCTTAAATGATTCTGAAACTAATTGTGTTGAGTTGTTAAAGAAAATTGATGTATGTTTTCCTTGGATGTGTCCGATTATTTTTATATTTTTTTCCATATTACTTTGTTCCTTTTAATGTTTTATTCATTTCTTTTTCTAATTTTTTTTCTAATTTTTTTTGTTCTTCTAACTTAGTATATCATATTTCTGTGATTTTCTTTCAACCATCTAACATTAAACTTGTTCTATGTGTCTCTGAACTTCAAGCACAAGAGTCATCAAAAATTAAAGTTGTGATTGTTCCATATTTTTTTTGAAAGGGTTTGAATAAATGAAAGAACATTTGTGGTGTATCAGAATTTCCCCCTCTTGCATGGTAGTGGTCTACGATATATCAACCTTCTCTAATTAAATCATCTAGTCTAGAAAATAACTTATAGGTTCTTAAATTTTTAACCTTTAAAGATTGTGTTATTGGTTTTTGGTTTAAAATATTCTTTTCTCTATTTATTCAACCTCTTTTTAAATAGTCTGATATTGATTCTTTATAATTATCACCTAAACTTATTTTTTTACCATTTAAAACATTTGCTACATTATCAATAGCTCTTTCTGTTAAAAATACATTGTTAGTGTTAAAAATATTTCCTCTATACAAAATAGTAATTAATTCCATATATCTCTTAGAGAAGTTATATGAGGCCATTAAAGCTAATTGTTTACTACCTTCTTGTTCTAAATCTTTTGAAGTTTCAAATACAGTGTCTGTTAAATCTTCATAACCATGAGTAGAGATTAATGTTTCCCTATAAAACTCACTAAAATGTTCGTTTAATGTATTAGGTAAAGTATTTATAATATCTCTTGTTTCTTTTAAAACCATTTCTGCTTGGTTTTTAATATTGGTACTAGCAATATTTATAGAATTCATTAGAGAATTCATATTTTCTCTAATATCTTCATATTTTTTAAGTTTATTTGTAGCCATTAAATATCTCCTATTAAATTATTTTTTATTAAATTAGTAAATTTAGGTATACCACTTAATAATTTTAATGCTTGGTCTGGTGCATAACCTTCTTCAATATAATGTGAGAATAAAGAATTAGCAGAAGCAATTAAAATCTTTTGAGTATCTATAATTCCTTTACTTGAAGGAAGTTGTCCTTTAACAGGAGTATTAATATCATCCAAAAGACCTTTATTTCCTTTATTAGTATTAGTTGAAGTTGTTGCTGTTTTTAATTTAGTTGTTTTAGTTTTATTTTTTTTAATCATAGCTTTATTAACTTTTTTCTGAATATCTACATGAACTAAATTACGAGTTCCTTTTATCTGATTAATAATAACAGTAGGAGAAATATTATTTATAGAAGTCTTTAAGTTTAATTCTGCTTCTTTAATATAATTTTTTGCTTTTTGTGAAGGTACTCCAAATTCATTTTTTAATCTTATTTCTAAATTTTCTCTAAAAAACTGTGTCATCATTTCTTCGTTATTACTCATATTTTTAATTTGTTCTAAGGAAGCTTGTGCTACATCTCTATTAATTTTTTCAGTATTAACCTTATGGGTAATTGCTTGTTCTTCTAATGTTTTTAACATATCATCAGTGTCTGCAAAATTAGAGAATTTAGCAATTGCATCACTTTTCTTTTTTCATGCTTCTAACTTTTTTATTTTTGTTTCCATGTCTAAACGAGAAGATTGGTCTTCAACAGATTCTTCTGTTTCTTCAATTTCTTCAATTTCTTCATTTTCTTCTGTTTCTTCATTTTCTATTTCAGGTGTTTCAATTTCTTCATTTTCAAATGTTTCAATTTCTTCATTATTTGGATATAGTTTCATTATTTATTCTCCTTAATTGGTGCTAGAACTTCTTTTAATATTTTATTTGCTGCTTCTTTATTTTCAAATGATGTAGCCTGTTGCATTTCCTTTGGAAGAGCAGTAAAAACATCTCCTTGAAAGGTTTTATATTTAACTTCAACAGGAGCTCCACTATTGGTTGTAAAAGTAGGAGGTATATTAATAGGTTGTCTTACAGTAGCACCATTTAATTTTCCGATAATTTCTTGGTAATCTTCTACATATACATAAGTTTCTTTTGTTTTTTCAAATTGATAATCAACATGTGAGTGTGCTCCATTAATTGTTATTTCTGGTGGTCCCTCTTGTTTTTCTCCATAAACTACTGATATTAAATTAGGGTATTTTTTATCAGCTGCTAATTTTGCTTTAACAAAACTTTGTGTCTCATTTAATTCTTTTTCAAAAAAAAGTAATTTATTTTGTAAATCTTTACCATACTGAGCGTTAGGTTTTAAACTTCATTTTTCTTGAAATTCTTTTGCTTTTTTATGAATATCTCTTTCTAATGCTCTTGCATTATTTGTATCTCCTACATGAATGATTTGAGGTGCCGGTTGTTGACTTGTTGCTAAACTAACTTGTTTAGCTATCATTTCTTGTAGTTCTTTTTGAGAAATTGATATTTTATCTTCTTCCAAAGAAACATCCTTTTTAGATGTTTTAATGTTTAAATTTATTTTATTTGTAGCCATATTTCTTATCCTTTATTTTTTTTCTATTATTAGTATTATACATTAATTATTTAATTTTTGTATAAGATAATATAGGAGAAGTTGAAGGTTTAGTATTATTTCTTACCAAATCTGTTATTACACCGATTTTAGTACTAGGAGTATTAACTTTAATTTCATCAATAATATTAACTGTTTTCTTTGTAGTTTTATCTTCTTCTGTGGCTGGTCTATTTTGTTTGTAAGTTATAGTAGTATATTTTAATTTAATTTCTGGTGCTAATGGTTGAATATTAGTTTCATAATCAGCAATAAAGTTTTTTAAATCAAATGTATTCTTATATGTTTTAGCTAATGTTTTTCCTAAATCATTTATATTAAATGAAGTAAATTCTTTATCTTCTAATATTTTTGTTTCCATGTCTTTTTTATAACTTGTAGCAAGAGTTGTTAATTCTCTTATTAAACCATAATCTTTAAAGCTAAATTTAATAATACTTTCACCACTAGTTTGTGCTGTTTCACTTATTCTTTCAACTAGTGTAAGTATCTTTTCTATTTTTTGTTGATTTTTTATATCATATGTTTTTAAACTTGTGTTATTTGTTATATCCATTATTTCTTTCCTTTATTTAAAACTTGCAAATGTTTCGATTTCTTTAACATCTAAAACTTCATCATTTAAAAATTTCATTTCATATAGTGTTTTAATATTTTTTTTATTTAATTTAATAGTTAAATATTCTGATAAATCTAAACCTTGTGATTGAATTTTCTGTATTACTTCTACTAGTTTATTTGGTTTAATAGCAAATTCTAACTTCTTAGGTTTTCTTCTAATCTTTAAATCAGAGGTATCAATTTTTTCTGTAAGAGCATTTGCTGCTTCTGCTTGTTTTATTTTAGCATCATTAACTGCTTGTGCTAATTCTAATTCTAAATTTATCTCTTGTTGTTTTTTTGCTTGTGATTTTTCTTCTAATCAGTATCGTGCTTCTTCTTCTTGTCTCTTTTGTTTTATAAACATCATTTCTTTTTCATTTAAAGCACTCTGTTCTTCAAAAATTCTTTGTCGTTCTGCTTCTTGTTTTTTAAGTTCTAATGCTTGTGCTTCTCTAATTCTTTGTTGTTCTGCTTCTTGTTTTTTAAGTTCTAATGCTGCTTTTTCTTGTTCTATTCTAACTTGTTCTAGTCTAGCTATTTCTGCTTCTTGTCTTTTTTCTTCTAAAAATATAGCTAAACCTTTATCAACACCATCTTTAACTGTTTTTAAAAGTTTAATTTTAGAATCTCTAATAGCAACAGCATCCTTATGTAGTTGATGAAAAGCTTTAACTTTTGGCTCATAAAAACTTTTTATTTGTTTTGAAATAGTATCTAATTCTTTTGCTTTTATTTTTGCTTCATTAAAATCTTCTGTTGATTTTATTTTTACAGGTTCGAATATAACATTTTTAACATTATCTCTTATCTGTTTTGCTACTTCTAAATTTTCATTTTCGAATAATTTAAAACTATTTTCTAATTCTATATTTGAAATATGACTAGAAAGCTCTATTATCTCTTTATTATTATTTGTATTAATTGTTATTAATTTTTTCATTTTACTTATCTCCTCATGTAATTAAATTTACATTTTTTGTTTCATACGCTTTTATTCATGTATCTATTTTATCTAACATTTTACTTTCTTCTATTGGGTCTCTCTCTATTTTTTCTGTAAGATATTCTGTATATGGTTTTTGAAATTTAAATGTTTTAGTAGTGATTCATTTATTGGTAGTTTGTCTTACTAAGAATCAACATGATTTAGCATTAAAAAATCACATGTAAAACATTATTTGGTATATATATCTTTCAATGATTTTATTATAATCATTAACAGTACTATCTTTTACTTCAACTATACTTTCAATGTTATCTCTATCTTTACCTATATAACCATCTATATTAGCGCTATACCTTTTACCTTCAACTATAAATGTATCTTTTAAAATTTTCATTTCAGGTATATTTTCATATTTACCTTGACAGATTTTAATAATAACATCTTCTAACGCTCTACCTTCATTAATTCTCATTTTAACATAACTATTAAATGATTCTGTTGCATTAGGGTCTTCACCTGGTATTATCTCAGGTGTTAAACCTCACTTCTCATTTAAAAAAGCAATAGGTTCATCAATGATTCTTTTTATTTGACTTCCTGATATATGACTTTTTCAATATTCTTTTTTTTGTTCGTAGGTTAATATTCCTAGTGATTTAATTTCCATTATTTTACTTCTTTCTTTTCCGCTCAATTAGTTGTTGTTTTTTCCACATCAACTACTATTGGTATTTTTGTTTCTGATTTCTCCATTAATTCTTTAAACTTATTTACAAGGTGTTCTTCTTCTTTTGGTATTGCAAATTGTATCTCATCATGGATGTTTCCTATCATTTTTGTTTTTAATTTGTTCTCCTTTATGAAAGTATAACATAAAATCATTTTTTCTTTTAAAAAATCTGCACTAGAACCTTGAATTAAATAATTAGCTCCCATATATGAATGTTTTGCATCATCAAATAAATATCTTCTATCGTATAAATTATGAATAAAATTATAAGTTCTTATTGTATTTTGGACGATTGCTCTAAATTTAACTACTCCTGGAAAATTTTTATGATATGCATGATATAGTTGTGTAATTTGTTCTGGACTAAATTTTCTTAAATTACTATTCTTTTTTAAACCATTTAAACCAGAACCATAAGTAATAGCAAAATTAATAGTTTTACCACCATTTCTTAATATTTTAAAATCTGGATGTGATTCGTCAATACCAAAAGCAGTTTTAACATTTAAACCATGTAAATCAGTAGGAGTTCAATCAGGTTCATTATCTAAATTAATAAAAGCTTTAATTAAATTTTTATCAGGTTGATTTACTTTATAAGTATATTCAGCTTGAAATCTTAACTCTATTTGTGAATAATCAAAAAAATGTATTGAAGGATATTCACCACCATAAGGAATAATTAATTTCCTTGGATGGAAAAGCTCCACATTATCTACTATAATCCCTTCTCTTGGAAATTGTTGAAAATCACTTGATAATCTGCCTGTGATAGTTCCAGTGGCGTTATATGAGGTTCTAATAATGTTATTTGTTGAGTTTAAACTATTTCTTAATATACCTATTAAATATTTTCCATATCAATCTTCTAACCTTCTAACTTCTAAAATTAAATTAATAAAATCAGCTAAACCTTTATCATGTGTGCTTTCAGATATTTTTTGTAAACTTTCTTTATTTGATTTTAAATTATTTCAATTATCTACTAATGGTTGAAAAACTTCATGTCCTAACTCTTGATTTTTAACAATTTTAATTGCTTCTTTAATAGGAAAACTGTAAGGGTAAAATCTATTAAATATAATCTCTCTAATTACTAAATGTTGATTAGCTGATATTTCTTTACCTGCTAATTCAGATAAAAGTTTTCTTTTTCTTTTAATAACTTCTTTAATTTTTTTAATAGATATTTTTAAATAATCTATATCAAGTTTTCAACCATTTCTTTCTTGTTCCCATAAAGGCCTAATAACTTTACTTTCTCTTACAAAAACATTACCTTCTCTGGTTTTTAAAATTCTTTCTAAGAAATTTACTTTACCAGAATTAAGTTCACCTGTGATAAACTCCATCATATGAATAACATCGTAAAAAGCATATTCTCTCATTAATTCAGGTTTTATATTATAAACTTCTAAATAAGAAGGTTTATATTCTTCATAATAATTTTTGTGGTTATATTTATCACATCAATTTACATATATTTCTTTTACTTGTTCTGTTAAAGAATCAAAACCTAATAAAGGGTCTTTTAATGTTTTATTAATATTCCCATAGTTAAGTTTATAAGGTTTTAATTGTTTACTTAATTCTTTTATTCTAGGAGATTTAATTTCCTTCATAAAATTAGTTATTAAATCTTTCTTTTCTTCTACATAATCTTTTACATATTTAGAAGTCATAGTTTTCAATTTTAAAGACCTTGATTCAACAGGTTCTTTAATTCTTGCTAAAATAATTCCATCACTTAAATTATCATAATTATAAGGAATACCAGCATTTGCTAACATATGTAAATCAAATTTAGTGTTTCAACAAAACATATAAATAGAATGACTTATTAATTCATACATTCTATTAATTGAATCAACAGAGATATTAGAATTTAAATCAAAAGCAAAAACTTTACTTTCTCAACCAACAATAATTAGAAAGGCTTTATCGGTTGTAATGTTTAAACCTGTTGTTTCTGTATCAAGTCCTACATATCTAGGACTATCATTTTCCAATTCAAACAACATTGAATTAAATTCTTCTTGGTTGTTTATATTTTTTTTATTTCACTTTTTCATTATTTCTCCTTAATTAAATTAAGTATAACAAAAAAAAATAGATTTCTCTATTTTTTTTTGTTATGTTTAATTGCTTTTAATTCACCTTCAAGTGCTTCTAATGTTTCTCTTGAAAAGATTAAAGCTTTAATAATTAAATTTATAGTCTTAATAATATTTGGAATAAAGTTTTTAATAAGTTTCATATTAATCACCTCCTTTATTATAGGATATTCAAGATAACATAAATTATTTAATTTTTATTTTAACTACTTCATGTACTCTATCAATTAATTCGAAATGTCTATTTCTAACATTCCTAATCTCTAAACCTAATTCAGGATATAAAGTTTTAGCAGTGTTTGATTCTGATATTAAAAATAACACCTTATCATAAACACTATTAATACTATTTTTATTCATTTGTTTTTGCTCTTTAAGAGAAGCCATATTATTGTTCCTTAATTATTTCTCTATTATATTAATTATACACTATTTCTTTTTATTATTAAACATTCAAGAAGTTATTATTCCTAATTGAAAAACCACTAAATTAAATATAAATTTAGTAGAAGCAATTATTTGTGCTGCATTTGTAAAATTTTCAGGTCCTAAACCTTCTAAAATAAGTACTGTTATATCTATTGCTATTAAACCAACAAATAAAAATAACATTACAATAACTCATATTCTTATTAAACCTTTGTTATCCATTATTTAATATCCTCTAACTTAGTTTCGATTCTTACAAGCATTTTTCCATTTGCAATAACTTCATTTTCAATTGTTCTAACTCTTGTTTTAAGTTCTTTTGTATCTTTACTATTATATGTAGCATTATTTGTGTTAGAACTAATCATTAAAAGCATTTCCATGATTTTATCTTGTTCTTTATTTTGAAGTATTTTTAATTCATCAATGTCTAATCTTAATTGTTTAACGTTTTGTTTACTGTTAAATCAATTACTTATTCCTACATAGAAATTTTTAAATAAAGTTCCCATTATGATACCCCCCATAATGTATAATCAATATTTAATACTTTTGTACCTTTTCTGTTTCTAATAAAGAATGTATTTGGGAATACTGTATTATCAGAAGGATATATAGTAAAGAACAATTCATATTCATAAGGGTCATCATTAGCGTCATCAGTTAATGATAATAAGAATGTACCATATGAAGCTAATGGTTTAGTAGCTGTTTCTAAGTTTCTTACGTCAAACTCATATACTTGTTGTTCTGTTGTTCCTAATGCATCAGAAGTTATTTGTAATTCTAATTTACTAAATGATTCTAACTTACCTTTTGTTAAAGGAATTGGAATACCTGAATCTAAACCTACAC
>JACSEM010000024.1_pt1 | contig 10140 bp, 18 predicted proteins | sample 8225391 | NCBI WGS metagenome assembly JACSEM01 (sample SAMN15704306, study PRJNA253121) | viral metagenome | isolation source: viral DNA from sea star tissue collected in USA, Friday Harbor and Canada... | host: Evasterias troschelii | collected 2013 | reverse complement strand
GTTTGTTGGTTGATAATCAAAACAATAGGGGGCTGGTGATATATAAAACCATTTTGTAACTGGCTGGGTATCAGCTAGATAGGGCTACAACACTATACCACTAACTAACTAATAGTTATGAAAAACAGTGACATTAGGCCGTTAGACCTAGCCTAGTAAGGGGCTATTGTCACACTTTTGCTATCTGTAACAATACATCGACTATTTTTACTATGTTAAGTACTATACTTGTAATTATCTTTATTATATTTAGTTTTTCCATATATATTATACAAGGGTTTTAAGGTTTGTTTCATGTAAAACAGAGTGATTTTGTGTAATAAGCTATAATATGGCTAAACTAAGTAAAGAGGCTGCAAAACGAAAAGCAGTGAGAGACAAGAAAGCGGCGATGACTCCAGCCAGACGTAAGAAAAAAGCAGAGAATCAACGTAAAAGAAGAGCTGCTGTTAAAAAGCATGGCATATCTTGGTTAAAAGGTAAGGACTACGACCATGATGATAAAAGATTTGAGTCCGTTAAAGCTAATAGAGGAAATGACGGCAAAGGAACTAAGAAAGAGGGTAAGAAAACTAAACTTAAAAAGAAATAATGGCTATAATATATACATATCCAGTAAAAGCAATACCTAATACTAATGATTTGATATTAATATCAGATTCTCAAGATAATAATAATACTAAGCAAGTTACCATAGGTAGCTTACCTGGTGGATCTGGTTCAGGCGTTTCGTCTGTAACATCGTCAAATGTTGCTATTACAGTAGCTGATGCTTCTACTACACCAGTTCTAACATCGGTTGCTTATACTGGAGATACAAACATTGGACATGTACCAACAGGTGGATCTGCAACAACGTTTTTAAGAGGTGACGGTAGTTGGATTGTTCCTACTAACACTACTTATTCGGCTATGGGTAGCAGCAATGGATACGCAAGGGGCTTGGTTTTAGCGGGTAGTGCAGAGCACGAAAGTAACTTTTTAAGAAAAGACGGTACTTGGGTTGTACCAGCGGGTACTGGCGTTACTGGTGTTACTGGAACAGCTCCAATAGCAGCTACAGGAGGCACAACTCCAGTTATATCACTAAATGACACGGCTGTTGATGCTGGATCTTACACTAATACCAACTTAACTGTAGATGCACAAGGTAGAATTACAACTGCTAGTAGTGGTAGTGGGTCTGTAGTAGGTCATACTGTAATAGATATGGCTGATGCGGATATAATAACATCCTCGAATGATATAAATGCAGCATATCTAATGACAACAACTGTCGATAGTAATTTTACAGCTAGATCAATAAGAGTTCAATTTGAACTAGTTCCAAATACGACAAACATTGAAGTGGCTATTTACACTTACGTAGAATCAGGTATTAATAGCGCTACTCCAAATATTAGACTAGGTTTTGGATCTTCAAGTAGTTCAACTACTAAAAGAAAAGTTATTGACTTAACAGCAGATACTGGGCAAAGCTTAGCATTAACCGCTGGAACTAATTATGTAGTTGCACTTAGATGTGTTGGCGGTAATGCTGGTAGTGGTGTTTTTGCAGTCTCAGGAAAGTTATCTAACGTTAATTATGCCGCAGTAATAGATTCTAATCCAAGTTTACCTGGAACACTTGAAACTGGCGGTGAACTTAGCTTTACTGCAACAGGACTTAGACCAGCACTAACTATATACTAGTAAAAAAATATTAAATAACCGAACTATCAAGTGATAGTATATAATAACCAACGTTTAACTAAAACCAAATACAATGACGTTTTTATATACCCGCACTAATACGTGGTCTAGTGCACCACAACCAACAGAAGAAACCATTAATTATTGGAAACATATCTCACAGAAGAAAAACTGGAGAATAGTTCAACTACCTAATGGATTTTTACAAACCGAATATAAATCTATCGAATCAGAAGACTGGATCGATGTTACCAGAAGAGAAACAATAGCTGGAGCAGAACAAGCAATAGATGCTTCTATTGAACATTATTCTAAAAAGCTAGAGTTTACCAAAGGACCGAAAGTAGTTAAAACCTTCGAGTAAATATTCAAAATCAATTATATCAAATTATATTAAATGCAAGAATTAAAGTTAGTTAAAAATCTGGCTTTTGGCGATACAGCTAGAAGTCAGATATTAACTGGGGTTGAAAAACTTACTAATGCAGTAGGATCAACCTTAGGAGCAAGTGGTAAATGTGTTATACTAGAAGATAGTAATGGTGCACCACAAATAACAAAAGATGGGGTAACGGTGGCTAACGCCATCACGTTACAGGATCCATTAGAAAACATCGGAGCTACGCTTATCAAACAAGCAGCTCAAAGAACAGTATCAGATGCTGGTGATGGGACTACTACAGCTACAGTATTAGCTAAAGCCATACTAGACCAAGCTACAGAGCACTCGCTTTTAGATGATCCAAGAGCTATGAAACAAGGTATTGAATCAGGTGTTGAAAAAGTTATAAAGTATTTAAATAAAAAGTCTAAAAAGGTTACTGGCAAAAAGATTGACCAAGTAGCTACTATATCTGCTAACAATGATAAAGAGTTAGGTAAGGTTATAGGTGAAGCATTTAGATTAGTAGATGAGACAGGTGTCGTTATGATGGAAACAAATGAACAACCTGAAACTGTAGTAGAATTAATAGAAGGTGTTCAGTATGATCAAGCATTAAAGAACAACCATTTTATTACTAACAAAGAAAAAGGGACTGCGGAACTTGAAAACCCGCTAGTGTTGATAGTTGAATCACAAATACCTAATGTTAGAAAGATACAATCCGTTCTTGAATACGTTATTAAAAATGGTAAGAGTTTACTTATCATTGCAGATGTTGACCAACAAGTGGTTTCTGCGCTGGCCATGAATAAATCTAAAGGCAATATAAAAGTCAACATCATAGATGCACCAGTATACGGAATCAGTAAGAAAGACGTGTTAAGCGATCTATGTGCTGTGACTGGTGCTACACTTATTAACGAAGACCTAGGAGATGATATGGATATTATACAGCCTGAGCATTTAGGTTCATGTATTAAATCTGTAACTAACCACGAGGAAACAATATTAAAAGTTGATTTAACTGACAATAAGGAAGTTAAAGAAACTATTGCTTTGTTAGAAAAGAATATAAAAGAAACTAAAAACCCTAATATTATTATTAGACTAGAGAAACGATTAGCTAAGTTAAAAGCTAAGGTTGCTACAGTTAAAGTTGGGGCTAACTCTGAAATAGAGTTGAAAGAAAAGAGAGATAGAGTTGAAGATGCTATTTGTGCTACAAAAGCCGCGATTAAAGAAGGTATAGTACCAGGTGGTGGTATAGCTCTTTTAAATGCTAGCTTTAATTTAAAACCAACCTGTATAGGGGAAGAAGTATTATACCAAGCTATAAGAAAACCTTATGAATTGATATTAAAAAACGCAGGGGTTGAAGAATTAAAAGAGCTTGAAGAAGGCATGGGATTAGATGTGGTTACAGGAAATACGGTGGATATGGTAAAAGCCGGAATTATAGATCCTTTGTTAGTTACTAAGAGTGCATTAGCTAACGCGGCTTCAGTAGCTACAACTATATTGTCAACTGATTGTGTAATCAATAACGTGAGAGCATGAAAGCAGTAGGTAAGTATATAGTTATAGATCCTATCAAGGAAGTTGATACGACTACAAAAGGAGGTTTAATTCTAGCTGAAAAGCAAAGAGAAGATGTTAGATACAGAAGAGCTAAGGTTGTAGAACCTGGCTCTGATGTTTCAGTATTAAAAAAAGGTGATGAAGTCTATTATGACAAATCAGCTGGATTTAATATTGAAATAAAAAAAGAAAACTATAAAGTCATTAAAGAGCACGACGTAGTTATTATTTTATGAGAAGGTTAACATCTGGTGATTTAAAAGATCTAGGTTTACTTAAGCATTATAGAATAATTAGGAAGTGGGCTTGTAAGACTAATAAATTAACAGATGCAGATCTAGAGCTACTAATTTACTTAGATGCTATAGATATGTTTACTAAAGATGATTTTAAAAAAGGTACGTACTCATTCAGCTGGGATAACAGGCGCTGGAACAGATTATTGAAACAAGGGTGGATTACAGTGTGGCGGAAAAGAAACCACACCACTCAAAAATATCATATATATAAAGTTTCCTACAAGTGCAAACAGCTGATAAGTCGCATGTACCGTATTATGCTAGGCGAAGAGAACATGCCTACAACAAAACTAGAAAAAAGTAATAGATATAGTTACAAAGTAATAACAAAAGCAATAGATTATGCCAACAAAGACAAATAGCCCATTACATATAGCACAAAATTATAATCCTGTTAGTGGCTTTACAAACGCTAAAAGTCTTATGGAAGAGGTTCAAATGGTGCAGACACTTGGGGATGACGCAGCTGGCAAAGCAGCAGGAGCTGCAAGTAGTAATATTTCTAAAAACTCTTTAAGTAATTTTACTTCTGCTGAATCGGACGTTCTAAGCATGGGATTAAGTACTGCTTCAAACTTTGTAGGTCCTAAAGGTATTGAAGATCCTAATTTTAGTGGAAAATATGCACAACAAAAAGCTTTAGAGTTTGGGGCAAAAGGAGCACAATTTGGTGGTCCAGTTGGAGCGTTTATAGGTGCAGTAGGCGGTTTAGGATATGGCTTAATAAAAGGTCAAGATATAAAAGCTGATTATTTAATGAGTGAGCAAGATAAATTAATAGCAGATGAAAGAAAACAAGAAGATAAACAAAAATACGAAATGATGGAGGAGTATAATTCACCTGCAACTATGTCAGGAAAACCAATTAAAGCGTTAACCCAAATGCAAGGAACTTTGGCACACAATATGAGTGCTAAACAACATAAGAAAGCTCTACAGATGAAAGAAATATCTGGAGCTGCAACAATGATGACTGCTAATGAAGCGAAAATGGTAAAAGCACTTGAAAGTGATGACATACCAGAAAACAATGTAGTAGCAGAAAAAATAAAAAATAAATAATTATGCCAAGTTACGGAGAATACCAAAAGCCTGCAGGAGTATTAAAATCTTGCGGATGTGATAGTATGTGCGGATGTCATACTAAAAAGAATATACCAGGTATCGAGAACAACATACCTTACAAAGGTAACGCTGTTCTTAACGCTAACAAATGATTGGGGTGGAAGATCTGAAGCTGTATTTACTAAACGCATCTTCATTCACTCTAGCCAGCATGAACTGGATAGAGCCTGCATTAGAAGTAATACTACTAATGTTAACCATTGGATACACGGTTCATAAATGGATGTTATTACATAAAAAGAAATGAGGAGTATAAACGAAATTATAATACATTGCTCTGCTACTAGAGAAGGGCAAGACATACCAGTAGAAACTATTAAGAAGTGGCATACTGAAAGTAGAGGATGGACAGATATAGGTTATCATTTTTATATAGAACTAGATGGTACTATTAAAAAAGGTAGAGATATAGACAAATCAGGCGCTCATTGCAAAGGGCACAATCGTAATTCTATAGGAGTTTGTTATTGCGGTGGTGTAGAGAGTGATGGTAAGACACCAAAGGATACTAGAACAGAAATACAAAAAGAAAGCTTGTTACACGTCCTTAAAACATTAATGGCGATGTTCCCGCTTGCTACTATTTATTCACATAATGAGTTTGCTAATAAAGCATGCCCATCATTTGATGCGACGAAGGAATATGAAGATCTCTGAAAACACTGAATTTAAGATTGATATAAAAACTGTAATTGGGATAATAATGCTAACAACAACTTTAGTTGGCATGTATTATACTTTACAAGAAGATATACAACTAGCTAAGACATTACCTCCGGTAGAAGTTAGTCGTTTAGAGTATGAGCTCAAAGAAGAGTGGAACGAAAAAATGATTATTGAACTCAAAGAAAGAGTTGAAATGCTAGAGCAGGTTGACGACGTTATATTTAAAGAGATAGACATTATTTCTACTTTAATAAAAGATGGTACAGAAAGTGATGGTAAACTTGATGAATTAAATAGACAACTAGAAGAGTTGAAAAAAAGAAAACCTAAAACAACTGTAATAGTTAAAGAGATTGAAGTAAGTAAAAAACGTAAGTGGTAATGGGAAAGATATCAGGACCTTGTAAGGCAGCGGCAAAAAGAAAGTTTAAAGTATGGCCAAGTGCTTATGCTAGTGGTTGGGGAGTTAGATGCACTAAAGCTGGTGGACCTAGTAAAATAGGTAAAAAGAAAAAGAAAAAGTAATGGCACAAAAAGGCGGTGGTACTAAAAAAGTTTGTTTACCAGCTAAAAAAGCTGCTAGTTTAAGTAAAGCTGAAAAGCAAAAGATAATTAGAGCTAAGGAATCTGCAGGTAGATCTGGTAAGTACAAAAGATCTAGTAAGACTAATGTGAAGGGCGCTCGTAAGAAAGGTGCTACGCTTCGTGATTGGTTTGAAAAAGAAAACTGGATAAACATTAAAACAGGTAGACCTTGTGGTGAATCAACTAAAAAGAAAAAGAAGTAATGGCTGTAGATAAAAAAACTTTAAAGTGCAATAAACCTAAAAGAACTAGTGGTCATAAGACTAAGTCTCATATTGTTAAAGCTTGTTCTGGTGGTAAAGAAAAAATTATTAGATTTGGACAACAAGGTGTTACGACTGCTGGTAAGCCAAAGAAAAACGAATCAGCTAAACAAAAAGCTAGACGTAAAAGTTTTAAAGCTAGACACGCTAAGAATATAGCTAAAGGTAAAATGTCAGCTGCATATTGGGCAGATAAAGTAAAATGGTAATATGGGTTTTAAACTAAAACCAAGTCCACCTTGGTACAACAAAGACTTAATGAACACTCCTATATATTTTGTAAAGGAAGAAGATGGTGTATTAGGTAGGACTAATATGAATTGTACTATCACTATTAACGACAACGTAAGAAACCAAAAGCAATTAAAAGAAATTATAAATCATGAGATGGTCCACGTTAAACAAATAAAAGACGGTAGATTAGCTTATGATGATAATAACATTTACCATAGAAAAAATGGTAAAGGTAAGTGGAAGGTTAAAAAAAGAAGTAAACAAGTTGATGGTTCTCCAATAAATTGGTGGGAAAAAGAAGCTTATAAAAAATAAAAATTATGCCTTATAGCAATGATAAACCCGTAAAAAAATACGGAACACCAGAGCCTTTTATGGTTAAAGGATATTTAAAAATGTCTGGAAAAGTACAGAAACCTGCTTTATTAGCAAAGTGTGGTATGGGTAGATATGGTAAAAAGAAGTAATGTCTGAAAAGAAAAAATTAAGAGAAACTAAAGTAGGGGCTTTTTTAGCTAGTAAAGCTCCTATGCTTCTCAAGAAGATAGGTGAAGTACTACCTGATAAAGGTGGTCTTGCAATAGTAAAAAATCTTATAACAAGTGATAATAAGATTAAAGCTGTTGACAAAGAACAAGCAATGAAGCTTATAGAACAAGATCTTGTAGAGATGGAAAACGTATCTAAGCGTTGGGATTCAGATATGAAATCTGATTCTTGGTTGTCAAAGAACACTCGTCCTTTGACTCTTATGTATTTAACACTAGCTTCAACGATATTAATAATAATTGATTCTTTCCATACTATGTTTGATGTAGACATAGCATGGGTTGAATTATTAAAAACTTTACTAATTACAGTATATGTAGCGTACTTTGGATCAAGAGGCGCTGAAAAGATTACAAATAATAAAAATAAATAAAATGGCAATAAAAGGATTAGCGGGTAATGAAATGGCCCAACCAAGAGTATTTGCTCATGATGCATTAGATCTAAACAAGCTAAACTCCACCTACACTTACGGTACTGATATACCAGGCACTCAAGATAGAGGGGTTTGCTTATACGCCGGTGTTGATATAGCATCTATTGAAGTAGTAATGGAAAGCGGTACACAAGTTATATTTAAAGGTATTTCTGCTGGATCTTTTTTACCAGTATTGGTAACCAAAGTTGTAAGCATGCCTTCAGGCGCTACTGCTAATACAGCTGGAGAATTATTAGCTCTATATTAGAATATGAGAATAGGTATAGGAAATACTATTCCAGAAAGATCTAATTTACCCGGCCAGTCTGGAGGTGGAGTAGTTCCATTAGTTCTGTCGTACTCTTCTAATGCTTTTTGTGCTAACGCGAGTGATCCTACACCAACAGTAACTGGAAACGTAGGAGCTGGAACGTTTAGTGCCGGTAGTGGTTTACAGTTCTTGGACACTGGAAGCAATACTGGTAGTTCTACTGGTGTTATTGACATCTCTGCTTCAACTCCTTCTGCTACTCCTTATGTAATTACGTATACAGATACTAATTCTGCAACTGCTACATTTAATCTAACTCTTAATGCTTTAGACGACGCTGGTTTCTCTTATTCAGCAAGTAGCTTTGCTCAAAACTTTCCAGACCCAATACCTACTATAACTGGTTTAGCTGGTGGAACATTTAGTGCTGGTAGTGGTTTAGTGTTTGTTGATAGTGGAACAAATACAGGAAGTTCTACTGGTGAGATAGATCTAAGTGCTTCAACTGTTGCTAGTTATACAATTACTTACACAACTGCTGGAACTTGTCCAAATACATCTACTCAAACAATAAATATTGTCGCTGAATTAGCTCAAGTAAATAATGTTTATTCTATGGATTTTGATGGAACAAATGATAAAATAGGTTTTGGAAATGTTAATAATTTTGAAAGAACAGATGCGTTTAGTGGTTCTTGCTGGGTTATTAGTAGAGGTAGTCTTGTTAACCAATACATTATATCTAAATTTGACTCATCTAATAATAAAGGTTATCAACTTTATATAAATGCAGCAGGTACACTCAATTTTGTTATAGGACCAGGCCCAGGCTCAAATATAATGCAAGCTCAGACGTCTGTACAACCTTCAACTAATACTTGGAATCATTTAGTTTTTACTTATGACGGTAGCTCCATCAATACTGGAATAAAACTATATATCAACGGCATACCACAAACTTTATCTTTTTTTGGCGCTTCGAGTATTACTGGTACTATAGTAGATTCAAGTACGCCTTTTCAAATATCTGGAAGAACCGGAACCACAGCTAATGGTGTTAACGGAAAAATAGACCAAACAACTATTTTCGATTATGAACTTTCACAAGACCAAGTAACTCTACTCGGATTAGATGGTTATGCTTTTAATTTTATACCTAACGATTATATAGATTTTGGATACTTCCCTTTATTAAGTGGAGCAACCTCGGCAACAGTTTCTCTTTGGTATAATAGAACAAGAGTTGCAAATGAAATGATTTTTGATTTTCTAGAAACTCCAGCTGGATCTGGTGGTCGTGTTGGGATGCAAATACATTCTAACGGTTCGTATGTTTATATAAACGGAAACAACTACAACCATCCATCATCAGCTAGTATAGGTGATTGGGCTAATTTTGTATTAGTTTTTAATGGAGCTGGAGCTACTAATGAAGATAAATTGAAAATATACTTAGATGGAACAGAATTAACTGGTGGTACATATTCAGGAACAATTGATAACGCTATAGGAACATTTACTTCTTCTTCGATGAATTCAATTATTGGTACGCTTGCTACGCTACAAAGCAATGTAAGTTTTCAAGGAGAACTTTCTAACGTAGCTATATTTAATTCAAATCTTTTAGATCCTGAAATAGCTACACTTTACAATAACGGAAAACCTAGTGATATATCTTCTTTAAATCCTGTAGCTTGGTACAAGCTGGATAATAGTGAACTTTTTAATGGTGCAGAATGGAGTGTCGACAATAGTAAGTATCCTTCGGTTTATGAAAGTTCTTTAAATTTTAGTGGAAACAATCAATATTTACAAGTTCCAGATTCAAATGATTTTAGTTTTGGTAATGGAACTACTGATAGTCCTTTTAGTCTTTCAGCTTGGATAAAACCAGAAGCTGTAGAATTTGCAGGGATAGCAGCAAAGTATGTAAGCAATATTTACGAGTGGTTGTTCTACTTGACAGATTCAAACGAATTAAGACTTCAATTACAAAGCAATAATGGTACTGCAAATTCAATTAATTTAACAACAGACGCAGCTATACCAATAAACATTTGGACTCACGTTAGTGT
>JACSEM010000022.1_pt1 | contig 10931 bp, 14 predicted proteins | sample 8225391 | NCBI WGS metagenome assembly JACSEM01 (sample SAMN15704306, study PRJNA253121) | viral metagenome | isolation source: viral DNA from sea star tissue collected in USA, Friday Harbor and Canada... | host: Evasterias troschelii | collected 2013 | reverse complement strand
GGTGTGTTTGGTGGTTTTTTTATAATAACAACGGTCAATACATGAGATTGTTCAAGAAATGAATATGAGATTTAAATGCATTGATCGTTGTTATTATCAAAATACTTTGGAGGACTATCAATGAAGAAACTAGGCCGTCCACGCAAAGCACACGCACTTAGGAAGGAGAATATCTCAGTTAATCTACCAAAGTCCCTAGTTAGTGAAGTAGAATCTAAACTTTCTTACAACGGATCACGGAGTAAATGGATTCAAACAGCAATCGAATCAAGATTGCAAGACTTAGGAACATTGGACAACACTGATCTAGATGTTATTGTATTGCATTTGTATGACAAGTTACAACGCAAGGATCATAGAAGAACTTTGAAGAGCTTGTATATTGATGGAATCACACCAGAAGATTTGCAAGCTGAGGAAACTGTAAAAGAATAATTAGATACAGAAGCCTTTCACACCAAACGATTCTTTCGTTTTGTTGTTTGTCTATTGGTGCTATTGCTTCCATTTCTTATCCATCCTTCTAAGAATTTTAAGGATCTCTTTTAGAATTTCATGGGTAGACATAGTATCACACGCATACAACATTGCCAAGACCAGGAAGAGTTGGGTCATCTTGTGTAACTCTAGGCGGTCTTTGTGATCTAATAGCCCCACTAATTACCCCCAAAGGCAGTAAATCCCTAATCCAATATGGCATACCAGCAGCAGCATCACCAAATGCTTCAGGGTTTGGTACCATGGTTCTTGATTGTGCTGCAAATGTACGTAGTTGTGCAGAGGTGTTCATAGTCTCTGCTTCTTGTCCACTTTGTGATAAGAAGTATTGAGTTAATGCTTGTCCACTAATCGTTATCTCTGGTCTAGCACCTCCCCAAGTATACATAGGAGAATATTGTCCTGCTAAGTTTAGTGGATTTGATAATAATCTACCATTGGCTGTAACTCTTTCAACTTGTGAGATAGAAAACTCTCTAATTAAACCAAGACCATATTTTAAAGCTGATATTTTCTTTTCTGCAAAAGACATATAGAAACTAATTCGACTTCTAGAGACATAAGGATATGCTCCAGTATCAATATCTGCTAAATGAAATACTAGACTAATGTAAACATGAGGATGATAAAAAGGAAAGTTTGCCTGTGTCGCTAAGAATGATTGAGGAAATTGTCTTTGTACAGTTCGACCACCGTCTTGTATTGGGTTAGGTCTATCAGGGGTATTTATTACAGCCTTGAATAAAACATTATCAGATGCAGCATTAGGTGTTGCTCTAGGTAAGCCATCAACCGACATATTTGTCAAAATTAAAGGAGTAGGTGTAACAATTAATTCAATAACACCATCAAAACTTTGAATCGATGGTAATACACCAATTTGACTTGGCAAGTGATCCCAAAAATAATCCATTTGCAGCATGTTGCGTTGCATACCTGATTTGAGGTTTATTTTTTGAGTTACTACTTTGATTCTATCCTGGTTATTTTCAAAAATCAGGTCATTAGTTAAACTCTCTCTTGCTTCTATTATTGGCATTACTTACGACCTCCTTTCTTACCAAAGCCACCTGCTTTAGCCATTTTCTTTAGGTCTAGTTTACCTTTGTTCTTACCGGACTTAAATCGAATATGGTTCTTCTTACTCTTGACATATCTATTCCACTTAGACATCTTTACCTTTTTCTTAGCTGGCATAGTCTCCTCAACAACTTGTTGAACATCTTGTACGTTACCGCCAGTAGGCATGAGTGTTTCTCCTGCTCGAGCATATACAGTAAATGCCGGTTGACCTTGTATCATGTATGCCTGATAAGCAGGAATACAAACCATATCTACTGGAAAGACTGTCTCAGCATCGCCAAGAATCCATCCACCCACTGCACCAACAGTAGCACCAATTGTTGCACCAACTGGTCCGCCTCTAGCACCTAGAGTTGCACCAATCAAAGCACCTTCTGATGCTCTTTCTGCTTTGTCAAGCACTGTACTAACTTTATCAATAATAGGCAACTAAAGACCCCCATCAAAGGTCTTGTGCCTGTGTTAGCATGTCTTGTAGCTCTGTCTTGGTAATTTTACGGGATTCAGCAATCATCATAATATCAATTTCAATAGTTTCGCTGTTGTATTTAGTACAGTTCTCACTAGCTACTCCAATCAATAGATCTGTTACCAGTGTGTAACCATCAGGATGAAGGTCATATACACCACGGAATCTCTCTTGGTTCTCCCAAATGAATGAACCAGTTGCTGGGTCGCCTTCTCTTGTGGTAGTCATTGTGTAGTTGTTCAGAACATTAGGAGATCCAATTCCAACATCGCTAGCATCTTCGTATGCAGTAGTTGTTGCAAATACTTGCAAGCTTGCAAAAGAAGTTGCAGCATTTCCCAATACAGGGTCAAAGACAGAAGTGTTTCCAGTTCCAACCTTTCTTAGTTGATAGGTGATTTCTTTTACATTCAATCCCATCTCTTGGACCACCGACACATAATCAGAAAGATCTAATCGACCATAAACAACCGGAAGGTCGCCTGAACCGTTTAATGTGAATTGCAGTCTGTCTCTTAAAATTATATCATCGCTTCTCTTAGCCATAAATATAGACTATATAGTTCAGTTTATTATACTTCTTCTGCACCTCGTCGCTATACGCCTATGCTCTGCGCTAGGGATTTTCTACTGAAATCGCAACACCTAGCGGCAAAAATATATTTATTTTCTATTCATTGTGAAAGAAACTATAAGCAAACGCCATCTAGGAGTGTTATGTGTACACAATGTAACACCTGTTTGGGCCTACAAAGATGTTTAGAATACAAAAGACCAGGTCATTACAAGAAATCTTGTGATGGTATCTATTGGGTCACGCTGGAATGTGCGACTTGCAGGGGGCGATAATATGAATTGCGATTGTTACAAGTACAGATTCTTACCGATCATTGAATTATTAGAATCAGCATCATCTCACATGAATTTTAGGACACCAGGTTATGACCAACATCAACAAAAAATACATGAGATTGTTCAAGAAATGAATATGAGATTTAAATGCATTGACAGTTGTTACGTACAAACTAAATTACCAGGGGGAAACCAACAATGAGTCGCCCTAGATCTACCGACCCAAGCGTCGCATTATCCATTGCTGTGCCGACTAGCTTGAAGACACGGCTTGACCAGGAGATAAGTTACACACAATCCCGTTCAAAGTGGGTATGTCATGCGATAAAAGAAAAACTTAGCCAGGAGTTTGACTATACATCAATACCAACAAACCAATTGTTGGGTATGTTACATGCCAGGAATATTATTGATTATGAAATGTTTACATTACTAAAGCAGCGAGTTGAGGAAATTGCAGAGCTACAATAAGCATCAATAATCTTTCACACCAGGCTATTCGATTATTTTGGCTTAGATCTATTTCTGCGAGTCTTTCCATTTCTTCTCCATCCTCTTGAGTGTTTTGAGAATTTCTTTTAGAATTTCATGGGTAGACATAGAATCACACACATACAACATTGCCAAGACCAGGAAGAGTTGGGTCATCTTGTGTAACTCTAGGCGGTCTTTGTGCTCTAATAGCCCCACTAATTACTCCCAAAGGCAATAAATCCCTAATCCAATATGGCATACCAGCAGCAGCATCACCAAATGCTTCGGGGTTTGGTACCATGGTTCTTGACTGTGCTGCAAATGTACGTAGTTGAGCTGAAGTATTCATTGTCTCTGCTTCTTGTCCACTTTGTGATAAGAAGTATTGAGTCAATGCTTGTCCACTAATCATTATCTCTGGTCTAGCACCTCCCCAAGTATACATAGGAGAATATTGTCCTGCTAAGTTTAATGGATTTGATAATAATCTACCATTGGCTGTAACTCTTTCAACTTGTGAGATAGAAAACTCTCTAATTAAACCAAGACCATATTTTAGAGCTGATATTTTCTTTTCTGCAAAAGACATGTAAAAACTAATTCGACTCCTGGAGACATAAGGATATGCTCCAGTATCAATATCTGCTAAATGAAATACTAGATTAATGTAAACATGAGGATGATAAAAAGGAAAGTTTGCCTGTGTTGCTAAGAATGATTGGGGAAATTGTCTTTGTTGAATTCGACCACCTTCTTGTATGGTCACAGGTCTATCAGGGCTGTTTATTACAGCCTTAAATAAAACATTATCAGAGGCTGCATTTGGTGTTGCTCTAGGTAAACCATCAACCGACATACTTGTCAAAATTAAAGGAGTAGGTGTGACAATTAATTCAATAACACCATCAAAACTTAAAATCGATGGTAATACACCAATTTGACTCGGCAAGTGATCCCAAAAATAATCCATCTGCAGCATGTTGCGTTGCATACCTGATTTGAGGTTTATTTTTTGAGTTACTACTTTGATTCTATCTTGGTTATTTTCAAAAATCAGGTCATTAGTTAAACTCTCTCTTGCTTCTATTATTGGCATCACTTCCGACCTCCTTTCTTACCAAAGCCACCTGCTTTAGCCATTTTCTTTAGATCTAACTTACCTTTGTTCTTACCGGACTTAAATCGGATATGGTTCTTCTTACTCTTGACATATCTGTTCCACTTAGACATTTTTACCTTTTTCTTAACTGGCATAGTCTCCTGAACAACTTCTTGAACATCCTGTACGTTACCGCCAGTAGCAACAATAGTTTCACCGGCTCTTATGAATATCTGAAAGGCTGGATTGCCTTGCAGCATGTAGGCTTGATATGCGGGGATTGCTATCATATCTACTGGGACAACAGTTGTCGCATCTGCAAGATACCATCCTGCTATTCCACCACCTGCTGCACCAATTGGCCCACCTACTGCAAAACCTAGAACTGCGCCTTCTGCGGCACTTACTACAGGGTTATCTAATACTTCATCAACTACTGATGCACCTACACCAGCAAGAAATTTTTTGCCTGCTGGTGACTTTAATACTGACTTTGCTACTTTACTTGCTGGCAATCAAAGACCCCCATCAAAGGTCTTGTGCTTGTGTCAGCATGTCTTGAAGCTCTGTCTTGGTAATTTTACGGGATTCTGCAATCATCATGATATCAATTTCAATAGTTTCGCTGTTGTATTTAGTACAATTTTCGCTTGCTACTCCAATCAATAGATCTGTTACCAGAGTGTAACCATCTGGATGAAGGTCATATACACCACGGAATCTTTCTTGATTCTCCCAAATGAATGAACCAGTTGCCGGGTCGCCTTCTCTTGTGGTAGTCATTGTGTAGTTGTTCAGAACATTAGGAGATCCAATACCAACATCGCTAGCATCTTCGTATGCAGTAGTTGTTGCAAATACTTGCAAGCTTGCAAAAGAAGTTGCAGCATTTCCCAATACTGGGTCAAAGACAGAAGTGTTTCCAGTTCCAACCTTTCTCAGTTGATAGGTGATCTCTTTAACATTCAATCCTTGTTCTTGTACAACAGATACATAGTCACTAAGGTCTAATCGACCATAAACGACAGGAAGATCTCCTGAACCGTTTAATGTGAATTGTAGTCTGTCTCTTAAAATTATGTCATCTGCTCTTTTAGCCATACCCTATCATGATAGGAAGAGGTTTATTATCTTACTTCTGTCCTTCATCGCTATACGGGCATGTCGAAATGACGGTAAAATGATTGAAAATCATGCTTAGTCATGTGTTTTGCGACCTCAATAATATTTTTAATAATCTAATTAATATACTAAAACTCCGTGGACTAGCCATGGAGCAAAAAGATATCCAATTTTGGCAGGACATTGATGATAGAATACAAGATATAATCTATTTAATTAGATTAAAACATACTAAATTTAACGGTACACCTGTTGAGAAAGTGATTGTTAAATTATCAGACGCATACAGAGCAAGTGGACAAGTAGCAGATGCAATTGACAAGGGGTGGATTAAGTGATTCAACAATGGAAACAATACCAATGTCAAAGATGTTACAATATAGTTATCAAATGTATGGCATCAAAGCCAATGTGTCAATTATGTGGCCGTACGAACGGGTATTATTCCAGGATGATTGTTCAGGAGTGGATTAGATGAAGAAAGTAGGCAGACCAAGAAAACCCTCAGCAGAAAAAAAAGAAATCATATCTGTTAATCTTACAGCAAGTTTGATTCAAAAATTAAATCATGATTTATCGTGGTCACAATCTAGATCGGAATGGATTGAAAGAGCAGTAAAAGAAAAGTTACACATTGTATCCGATGCTGCCCCAGCAGTTGTAGACACTTCAACAAAAAGTCTTGCCGCCGCATTAGCCAGAAGAGAAGATTGTCCTAACTTTCTCGTGCGCGCTATAATCTCACAATATGGTTGGGTCAATTCTGTTGACTTTGAACATCTAAAGTAGAGATGCTATTTGTGGGAATTGTAAAAGCACAATAAGATAAAGCAACCTTTCACACCAAACGATTCTTTCGTTTTGTTGTTTGTCGATGGGTGCTATTGCTTCCACTTCTTTTCCATCCTCTTTAACAGTTTCAAGATTTCTTTCAAGATTTCATGACTTGTCATAGATCACACCATCAATATGTTGCCAAGTCCAGCAGCCGCAGGGTTGTCTTGTGTAACTCTAGGCGGGAATTGTGGTCTAACCGCGCCCGCTTCTACACCTTTAGGAAGTATCGAAACAAACCAATCGGGAATTGAACCTTGACTTCCACCAATGGAGCCGAAAGCATCGGGGTTCGATACCATCTGTCGCGCTTGAGCAGCAAAGGTTCTCAAAGTTCCTGTACCTTGCATTTGTTCTGAAGCTTGAGAATCAAGATTCAAAAAGAATTGTGTTAAAGTTTGACCATTCACCATATATTCCGGTCTGATTCCACCCCAATTATATGCAGGAATAAAAGAGCCTGCTAAATCAGTAACATTTTGTAAAGTTCTACCGTTAGTCTGTGCTTTTGCCAGCATACTTGCAAATCTTTCACTAATAACGCCCATTGCTGCACGATATGATGGAATCTTCTTTTCACTGTATGACATATAGAATGATGCGGCAAATCTCACAAACTCTTCAGCATCATCTTCATATCGATGAAAAACCATGGTTATGAATAACTGATCATGGAAAAACGGAAAGTTTGCATTTGTAGCCAAGAAATCTTGAGGGAACCTGGTAACTTGTGATCCTTCCAAAATTGCTTTGAATAAAACTAGTTGGTTTGATGCCAATGGTCCTGCATTAGGTGCAAGCCTTACAGTCTCAGTAGTTAGAATAATTGGAGTAGGTGTTACAAAGAATTCAATTATACCCTGAAAATCTTTTGGCGATGGAGTACCTAATACCTGAGGGTAATCATCGAAAAATAAATCCATTTGCAACATGTTTCGTTGAAAACTACCTTCCTTCAAATTAATTCGCTTTTGTATTACTGCTAGTTTTTCTCCCTTCTTAATTTGTACATCAGTAGAACCTAGTGATTCTCTCATCTCTATGATTGGCATTACTTGCGACCTCCTTTCTTACCAAAGCCACCTGCTTTAGCCATTTTCTTTAGATCTAACTTACCTTTGTTTTTACCAGATTTGTAACGGATATGGTTTTTCTTGTTCTTAACATATCTATTCCACTTAGATAACTTTACTTTCTTCTTAGTTTCCATAGGTGCTTGAACAACTTGCTGCACATCTTCGACATTACCGCCAGTAGCAACAATAGTTTCACCAGCTCTTATGAATATTTGAAAGGCAGGACTACCTTGTAACATGTATGCTTGATATGCTGGTATGGCAATCATATCAACAGGAACGACAGTAGTAGCATCTGCTAGATACCAGCCAGCAATACCGCCACCGGCTGCACCGATAGGGCCTCCAACTGCAAAACCTAGGACTGCACCTTCTGCGGCACTTACTACAGGATTATCTAATACTTCATCGACTACTGATGCACCGACACCAGCAAGAAATTTCTTACCTGCAGGTGAACTTAATACCGACTTTGCGACTTTACTGGCTGGCACTCAAACCACCCTCACAGGTCGTTTGCTTGAGCAACCATTCTTTCCAAGTCGTCTTTGCTTACTTTACGAGGTTCAGCGATCATCATGATGTCTATCTCAACAGTTTCGCCGTCGTATTTAGTGCAGTTATCTGCAGCAATACCGATAAGCAAATCTGTTACCAGAGTATATCCATCTGGGTGAAGGTCGTATACTCCACGGAACCTTTCTTGATTTTCCCATAGTGCGCCATCAGTTAATTCGCCTTCTCTAGTAGTTGTTAAAGTGTAGTTGTTAAGAACATTAGGTGAAGCAATACCGACATCGTTAGCGTCCTCGTAAGCAGTAGTAGTGGCAAAGACTACCATCGATGCAAAAGAAGTTGTCGCATCAGATAGGACAGGGTCAAAAGCCGGACTGTTGCCACCGGGACCGGTCTTTCTCATTTGATATGTGATTTCTTTTACTTGTAATCCTTGGTCACGAACTACATTTACATAATCGCTTAGATCTATTCTTCCATAATTTACACTTCTGTTACCGCTACCATCAAGAGTAAATTGTAGTCTATCTCTCAAAATGATATCGCCTTTTGCTTTAGCCATGAATATAGTCTATATAGTTCAGTTTATTATACTTCTTCTGCACCTCGTTGCTATACGCCTATGCTCTGCGCTAGGGATTTTCTACTCAAATCGCAACACCTAGCCGCTAAATCAACGAAATTATTCAATCATTACCAATGAAACTATAAGCAAATGCCATCTAGCAATGTTATGTGTACACAATGTAACACCTGTTTGGGCCTACAAAGATGTTTAGAATACAAAAGACCAGGTCATTACAAGAAATCTTGTGATGGTATCTATTGGGTCACGCTGGAATGTGCGACTTGCAGGGGGCGATAATATGAATTGCGATTGTTACAAGTACAGATTCTTACCGATCATTGAATTATTAGAATCAGCATCATCTCACATGAATTTTAGGACACCAGGTTATGACCAACATCAACAAAAAATACATGAGATTGTTCAAGAAATGAATATGAGATTTAAATGCATTGACAGTTGTTACGTACAAACTAAATTACCAGGGGGAAACCAACAATGAGTCGCCCTAGATCTACCGACCCAAGCGTCGCATTATCCATTGCTGTGCCGACTAGCTTGAAGACACGGCTTGACCAGGAGATAAGTTACACACAATCCCGTTCAAAGTGGGTATGTCATGCGATAAAAGAAAAACTTAGCCAGGAGTTTGACTATACATCAATACCAACAAACCAATTGTTGGGTATGTTACATGCCAGGAATATTATTGATTATGAAATGTTTACATTACTAAAGCAGCGAGTTGAGGAAATTGCAGAGCTACAATAAGCATCAATAATCTTTCACACCAGGCTATTCGATTATTTTGGCTTAGATCTATTTCTGCGAGTCTTTCCATTTCTTCTCCATCCTCTTGAGTGTTTTGAGAATTTCTTTTAGAATTTCATGGGTAGACATAGAATCACACACATACAACATTGCCAAGACCAGGAAGAGTTGGGTCATCTTGTGTAACTCTAGGCGGTCTTTGTGCTCTAATAGCCCCACTAATTACTCCCAAAGGCAATAAATCCCTAATCCAATATGGCATACCAGCAGCAGCATCACCAAATGCTTCGGGGTTTGGTACCATGGTTCTTGACTGTGCTGCAAATGTACGTAGTTGAGCTGAAGTATTCATTGTCTCTGCTTCTTGTCCACTTTGTGATAAGAAGTATTGAGTCAATGCTTGTCCACTAATCATTATCTCTGGTCTAGCACCTCCCCAAGTATACATAGGAGAATATTGTCCTGCTAAGTTTAATGGATTTGATAATAATCTACCATTGGCTGTAACTCTTTCAACTTGTGAGATAGAAAACTCTCTAATTAAACCAAGACCATATTTTAGAGCTGATATTTTCTTTTCTGCAAAAGACATGTAAAAACTAATTCGACTCCTGGAGACATAAGGATATGCTCCAGTATCAATATCTGCTAAATGAAATACTAGATTAATGTAAACATGAGGATGATAAAAAGGAAAGTTTGCCTGTGTTGCTAAGAATGATTGGGGAAATTGTCTTTGTTGAATTCGACCACCTTCTTGTATGGTCACAGGTCTATCAGGGCTGTTTATTACAGCCTTAAATAAAACATTATCAGAGGCTGCATTTGGTGTTGCTCTAGGTAAACCATCAACCGACATACTTGTCAAAATTAAAGGAGTAGGTGTGACAATTAATTCAATAACACCATCAAAACTTAAAATCGATGGTAATACACCAATTTGACTCGGCAAGTGATCCCAAAAATAATCCATCTGCAGCATGTTGCGTTGCATACCTGATTTGAGGTTTATTTTTTGAGTTACTACTTTGATTCTATCTTGGTTATTTTCAAAAATCAGGTCATTAGTTAAACTCTCTCTTGCTTCTATTATTGGCATCACTTCCGACCTCCTTTCTTACCAAAGCCACCTGCTTTAGCCATTTTCTTTAGATCTAACTTACCTTTGTTCTTACCGGACTTAAATCGGATATGGTTCTTCTTACTCTTGACATATCTGTTCCACTTAGACATTTTTACCTTTTTCTTAACTGGCATAGTCTCCTGAACAACTTCTTGAACATCCTGTACGTTACCGCCAGTAGCAACAATAGTTTCACCGGCTCTTATGAATATCTGAAAGGCTGGATTGCCTTGCAGCATGTAGGCTTGATATGCGGGGATTGCTATCATATCTACTGGGACAACAGTTGTCGCATCTGCAAGATACCATCCTGCTATTCCACCACCTGCTGCACCAATTGGCCCACCTACTGCAAAACCTAGAACTGCGCCTTCTGCGGCACTTACTACAGGGTTATCTAATACTTCATCAACTACTGATGCACCTACACCAGCAAGAAATTTTTT
>JACSEM010000021.1_pt1 | contig 10954 bp, 11 predicted proteins | sample 8225391 | NCBI WGS metagenome assembly JACSEM01 (sample SAMN15704306, study PRJNA253121) | viral metagenome | isolation source: viral DNA from sea star tissue collected in USA, Friday Harbor and Canada... | host: Evasterias troschelii | collected 2013 | reverse complement strand
GTTCTGCTGTTAAAACATCTTGACTTAAATTAGATATTTTTGTTCCAGCAGCACTACTTGTTTTAACATCAAAAGCATATGTTTTACTTGATATTGAATTGTATATTTTAATATATAAACCATCAAATTCATATGTTCCAGTGTTTTGTGTTCCGTCTCAACTTGCTTCATTAACATAGTTTGCTGTAAATGTTCCATGTGTTAGTTTAATATCAGTTTTACTAATTTCAAACTTTATAGGTGTTGATGACTTGAAAAACTTAAAGAAAGGTGTTTCAAGGAAACCAAATTCTGTTCCTAAATTAGCATCTAATAAACCATTTGTAATACTTACTGGAATAGCAACCTCTGGGAAGTTTAATGCTCTACTTTTCATATCTGTAACTCCATTAAAGTTAGAGTTAGTTGGTTTAATATTTGCTTTAATACCTATTGTATAGTTTCCATCTGGTAAAAACTTGTCTTGCTTACCTTCTATGTCTTTTGCAGTTAAATATGCAGTATGGTCTAATTTAGTATTAGCCAACTCAGTAGCAGTTAATTTATCTTGTTTTGTAGTTTTTCAACTTACATCATCCACTGCTGTTGTATGTTGTGATTGTGTACCTTGTATTACTCAATCAGTCCCTATATATTCATATTGAACTCATCTACCATTTGACCCAACCCATACAACTTGGTATTGTGAAGGTTTAGCAACATTAATATTTGCTTTGGTAGCAAAGTGTGGAATAACATTTCCTTTTAATGAGTTAATATCAGTTACATTTTTAGCAATATCACCAGTGTTTTTAGCAGCGGTTCTTGCTGTGTTAGAAATATTCACATTTTGTGCTGTTTGACTTGCATCAACTTGTTGTTTAGTGTAATGACTATCATTTACTCATTTTTCAGTTGCAATGATGTTTTCAGGGTTAGTATTATTTGCTAAGTCCTCTAATACTCTACCCTCACTAACATGTTTGCTTGCAAGTTCTCCAAGTAGTTGTGCTTGTTGTGGGGTCATACCTCCACCAGTTCCACCAGTTCCACCACCAGTTCCACCAGCTTTAAGTTTATCAATCTCAATTTTATTATTTGCTATTTTTTGACTATTAGCATCAATAATGACCTTATTATCATTTCCTTTTTGAATTGCTTGTGTAGAGGCTAATTTAGCATCATTTGCTATGCTTAATGAAGCATTAGATACTCTTTCAGCATTAGCAATCTTATTTTTATTATCTTTAACCTTATTTGCTAAACTTATTTCATTTGTAGCAATTTGATTAAACATTTCTTGTTCTTTTTTCATTATATTTCTCCTATCTTTTTAGTTGCCTCATTTAGCATTGTGTCGTCAAAGTCACTAACTATATTTGTGCTAACTTGTTTATTTGAAAAAACATTTATGAATAGGTAGTCCGCTTCATCAGTTTCTAATAGTCCTACATTTTGTAGTAACTCATATACTTGTGGTATTAGTTTTTCTCCATTAAATGTTTTGCTTTCACTAAATGAGTTTGTTCCCATTGAGACACTTACTCCACCACTTGAAAAGTCAAAGTCAGTTTTTCAGTAATGGTCAGTATAGATAGCAGTTGCTTCCATAGTTGCTAATCACTCTTTTTGAAATAGTCCATATCAAGTTACCCCTTGTGTTTCAATTTCAACATTTAATAATCTTTCTTTAAGGTTCTCTAATGCTGAACTTTCACTTGCAAAGTTTTCTTGTGAGGTTAAAACCTCTTTTGTCCCCTCTTTAAACTTGTAACCTTTTGTAAAGTCAGTTCCAGTATAAGCTTCAAAAGTAAAACCATTTACAATTCTAAAAGGTGAATAGTTATCTAATCTTGTATTTGTGATTAATTGACTAATTTTAGTGCTTCCTCTACCTATAAAGTATTCTAATTGACTACTTTCTCCTAATTCTTTATTTTTATATACATTATTTATGTAATCTTTATTTATATATTCCATATTTCCTTTCTATAATAATTTGTATTTCCTTGATGTCTTTTTACCATAACCTATCTTTCTTCAATATAGTGCATGGAACTTTGTTCCAGCATGCACTCCCATTGTTATTGTTTTGAAAACTTCTTCAGTCATTGGTATTTTAAAGTCATATTTTTTTCCAGTAGAAAAAACTTCTATGGAAGGAAGACCACTTTTAGTTTTACCTATTCTTCTTCACTCCATATAACCAATCCAAGAAGAAACTACTTTACTTTTAACATCATTACCAAGTTCTTGTGTGTTATTGGTTTCTTTTGTCTTTCTTAGTTGTTCTTTAAGTTTTTTCTTTTGTAATGGATCAGTTGCTTTTTTTATTTGTTCAGTCAAGTCGATAATCTTTTCTTTAAGTTGTCCACCCTTAACAATATCTAAAGCATTTGTAAATGCTTCTAATTGCTTTGGCTTCATATTTTTTAATGCTAATCCAAGTTTTTTAGGACTTTTTAACAAGTTTCCTAATACTTTTGATAAGTTTTTAGGGTTTACTAGTAAAGCAGTGCTCAATTCAGTTGCTACTAATCTTGTTAATGCTTTCTTTGCTACCATTTCTATTAATATTGCTCACATATTTGCTCCTTTCTACTAAAAAATTATAAAGAAAAAGAGAGTTTCCACTCCCATAAACTAAACTCCTATTCACTACCCTAATAAAAAGGTTTTGACTGGTTTGCTTTATTCTAGGTTGCTTTCACTCTCTTTAACACACTCACTCACCCGCTAAGGTTTGTTTATGCTTGCATATTACTTTCCAAAGGTAACTGCTCAACTCAAAGTTTGCTTGGAACTCCCCCCTTGTTGTAATAATATTATATATAAAAAAAAGAAAGTATAAATACTTTTCTTAATTTTTTTATGCAGGGTCGATTGCAGTTGTAACTGCTGTTTCAATAGTCATTGTAAGTTTTCCAAAACCAACAGCATCTTGCTTAGCATATGTTGCAGCTTTAGCACCAACTCTGATTAGTTGTGGTAAAGCAACCATTGTTCCTTCATTGAATTCTAAACTCATTGCATAAGCATTAACACCAGCAACTTTATCAAAGTTCATTGCTCCTTTGAATAAGAATATTGATGAAGCAGCACCTTTAACAGTTACTACATAATCTACACCATCTGGTAGTTGATTAGTTTCATAAGCATTAACACCATAGAAAGTAAAGTCTGGTAGTAAGAAGTCATTTTGTGCTTCAGCTACCCCTTTACTTGCTTGTGAATACATGTTGTAGTAAGCATCTTGCTCTAAAGCAAATGTTACTCCAGGTCTAACAGCAATAACAAGGTTTTGTCTTGTAATTCCACCTTGAACAAACTTGTCTTTTGTTGTTAGAATTGACTTAATGTCTTTTCTAATTGCTTGTGCAAGTTCTTTTTCTTTACCAGCAATAGCATTTCCATTAGCATCAACTAATGAAGTTGTATCACTTGCTCCTAGTTTTTGTCCAGTTGATAAACCAGCATGTCCTTGAACAACCATTGTTTCAAAGTATGCTCTATCTTTGAATACTGATGCTGAAATTGAAAACCCTTCTTGGTATCTTCCAAGTAGTTCTGAAGCTTCAATAACTTCACCATCTCTTGGTCTTCAAATTGTAGGTTCAGTAATCATTTCATTTGCTAATGATACTTGTCTTTCAGCAAGTAGTCCCTCAGTTGTTGCTACTGAATTTGTTTTTGCTTGTGCTAATACATCACTAAACTTCTTTACACCTTTTAGTAAAGGAATAAAAATTCTTGCTTGTTTTGTATCTCTAATCTCTTGTTCAGTTGATAAGATATTTGTTCCACTAGAGAAAATTGTTGATAAAGACCTTTGTTTGGTATTTTTAGCAATTCCTATTAGTTTAATTCTTGTTTCTGGGTTAGCGTTAAGTGCTAACGTACTTTTAATTTGACTTGTAGCCATTTAATCTCCTTTATGCAAGTAAAGAACCTTCGTCTTTTGAACTAACACCACCATTGTTAATTGTATCTTGGTTTGATGTTTCTTCATTGAACGCTCATTTACTTTGCTCTTTTGTTTGTTTTATTGTTTCTTCATTGAACTCTTTATTAACTTTGATGAAGTCATTAAATGCTTCTTTCTTTCCACCATTTTTAATAAATAATTCTTTTTGTTTTGGTAATGTTTCTAATTCATAAACTTTGCTAATTAGACTTTGTTTTTCTTCTAAAAGTTTAGATATTTCCTCATTATCCTTGAAGTCATTAGAACCTTTTTCAAGTCCTTTTTTAAAGCTTGCTTGTGACTTCTCTTTAATCAATTTGTCCACTTCTTCTTGTGTAAATGTTTTTTCCATAAAAACTCCTTTTTTTTAGTAGAGTAAGTACTCTCAAACTTATTATATACACTCAAATGATATTTTAAGGGTGTTTTTAGAGAGTTTTAAATAAAAAAGGTATAAAAACCTTTCTTACTTTGGAATTATTGATAATTTAATGTTTTTGAACTTTGTTAATGCTCTATCAAACATTGTTGTTTGTGTTCCGGGAATATCAGTTCTTGCATCTCCCTTAAAGGTTTTAAACCAACCTCTTTTCTTTTCACTTTCAATATCTCTTTTATATCTTTTAAGGTCTTGGACATTAGCATCAACCATATAATGATCACTACCTAATTTTCCAGTTCAAGTTCAGTATAAACCAAACTTTATAGTTAGTCCATCAACTCATATTCTTACATATAAACCACTTCTTGTAACACTATTCCTTGAACTATCTTGGTCATATCTAATAGCAGAAGAATCTCTACCTACTAAACCACCAACAGTAGCACCCCTTCCTCACTCAAATTCATTGATACCAAAGTCAGTATTAACAAAAATACTATATTGGAAAGGTGACCCGTTAGCAGGGTTAATGGTAGAAACCTTACTTGCTTCTTCAATGTATGTAGGGTTACTAAACTTTCAAATATCATTACTTGTGTTTAATTTAATATTTACTGGTCTTGAGTTTAATAATTTTGAGAGTTTTACTTTTATGTCTAAGTCTCTTAATAATGATTCATTATCTAATGAGTTTAATTCACCATTTATTGTTCCAGTTGCATTAGAACCATTAGAATTAGCAGTTATTTTAACATTTTGTCTTACAGACATAGGCAAACTTTCTAAATGCTTTGTAATAAAGAAGTTGTTTGATAATCATCTTGGTAATGATATTTGTTTATCAATATTAGCACCAAACTCAGTTTCTTGTGGTTCCAAGTTCTTATCTAATGTTTGTTTGAATAGTTCATTACCATAAAGCTTATAAGCACCTTGTGCTGGTACTGTTCATTTATCGTCTCAAAATTGATATTCATGTGTTCCATTTCCACTATTTGTTACTGAATTGATAGTTTCAATGGTTTTATCAATACCTATACCACCTTTTGACTTTAATTCAATATGTCCTTCAAAAGTGCTTCTTTTGGACTTATCTCAGTTACCAGTAAAACTATCTCTATAATCACCAAAATAAGTATCTAATATTGGTTTACTCTCATTAAAGACAACATAATCAGTTTCATATGTAGGTCTTGTATTTATAGGTGATATTACTGGTGTTTCTACTGTATATGGTAATAGTAATCTACTTGGTAATATTTCTGGGTTAAATAGTTGTGTACTTATCCCATCATTAATTCCAACTTTTGTAGGTCTACCATAAGCAACCATAGAGTTTAATAGTGCTGGACCACCAAACTCTGTTTGCACTGACTTAATAGGGTAATCTCTTGCTTTTGTTTCGTCAACATTAATGATTACTTCCCCTTCGTCATTTATTGTTTCTTTTGGTCAAGCATAACCTTCACCTGGTGCACTCCTATTAACAAATTGTTCTTTTGCTCCACCAGTAGTAGCAATTCTACTATTTAGTGTTCTTAGGTTTATTAATGTGTGTTGATATTTACCATCATTAGAGAAATATTTAGTAGCACTCTCTACATATAGTCATTTCTCAAACTTCCTTGAAGGAGTTGGACAAATAAATAGTTTTAGTGTATCTTTCTCATGGTCTCAAGGGTCATAAGTTAATACTTGCAGTCCTTCTTCACTGACTTCTTGCAAAAAGTCACTACTTACTGGAGAAGGTTCAAATGAAGCACTAGATGTTAAAGAACCATTTATTGCTTTTATGTGTCTTCCAACACTATATGTTTTTTTTAAGAAACCATCATCTTCATTGATAACAGTAACTTTATAAGCATCTTCTCATTTTGCTAAAACATTTTCTAGTCCAGTGAATATCTTTTCAAATGTTGAATAGTCATAGACATCAACATTATTACCATTTTGACCCGCTTCAGTTTGTGTTACAAAACCCATAACAAGTTCAAAAGGGTATAGATTAACCATATTCTCTTTTTTAGGTTCTATTTTAGGTGTATTTGTATCTTCAATAATCTTTGTATTGAATATTCTATTAATCTTGCTATTTGTTAATCTCATTACATTTTCTCCACTGGGTTTTTATCAGCTTCATTTAGTTGTGTTGTATCACTTTGTGGATCGTCACTTAACTCCATTTGCTCCATATTATATTCTTGTTCTTCTCTTGCTTCTACTTTTGCTTCTTCAACAACTGCTTGTGCTTCTTCATAAGAGATATCCATAATATTGCTTAATGCTCTTGCTTTTGTAATCAGTCCCATTTCAACTAATAACTTTTGGTTTGATATTAGTGTTTCTGGTGATTGAACAATGTTCTCAACAATTCTAAATGATACAACATCTTCTTCACTAAGAATATCAGCAACAAGTCCTATCTTTTTGATAAATAGAGAGTTATCTCTTTGTGCTATATTCCTTTTAATCTTTGTTGTTTCAATATCAAGTGCTTTACCATTAAGTAATGTTCCAGCATTGGTGCTCATATCACTATCACTAGTAACATATGAATAACCACAACCTTGATAATATCTTTTTAGTGTTGCTTCTATTGCTTGGTTGTATTGTTCCAGTTGTGGGTTTGCTTGTTGAACCTCAACCATTTTACCACTTGCTTCACCCCTATTAGGGACATTGATAAAGAATTGTGCTAACATAGCATCAGTCATTTGGTGACCCTCTTTATTTAACTTTTTAAGCATTGCTGGTGTAAAGTTACCAAATACTCTAGTAACATTAGTAATTGATTCTAATACCCTTTGTCTTTCAAATTGATTGATAACACTTGGTAACTCTGCAACTGAAAAGTCGTCACTTAGATATAGGTAGTCTTGGCTTGAACCAAACACATTAATATCTTTGTTTAAGAACTCATGCACTGGTAATACTCCAAGTGTATTAACCTCTTCTAGTGGTAATAGATATTCTTTTGGTATCTTTTCAGTAAGTTCATTTGTTGTAAGTTGTGTTTTACCCTCTTCTTCTTTAAAGTATTGTCTTTGTATTTTCTCAGTTGTATAGATTGTTTTAATGTAGTAGTTTGTTTGGTCTATAAATAGAACATTTCATACCACTGCTTGTGTTTGATTAGCAAAGGTAACTCTACCTACTTGATTAAACATTTGTGGTCTTGCATCATTAAGTAGCAATTTACCCTCTTTACTCTTGTCTAATATTCCTATGTGTCTTCCATAGTAAGAATTGTTAAAGAATTGTCTTTTTAAGAAAGCATCATAATTTATTTCTTTAAGTGTTTCCATCATTTCTTTTGTCTTCTCTTCATTAACCTTATCACCACTTGATATAGTCACTTCTCAACCTTGTCCAGCAAGTAATCTTGTGGAGTGGTTAGCAACATCTATTTTAGGGTTATGGAAAGTCATTTTTTTGATGTTCAAAACATCTAATTCTTTGTAATTTATTGGTTTATTCATTTTATCTCCTTTTGTTTAGTAGTTGGTATTGGTCTTCATCAGTAACTTCAAACATCCTTTCAGTGATAGCATAGTCACAAGCATCAGTTGTATGGTTATCTTTATCTTCGGGCTTATAATGACCAGTTTTTGAATATGTAACAGTATCACTTCATTGTTGTAATTCCATTTCACTAATAAGATTAGGGACATTGTCTTCAACAACAACCATTCTCTTAGTATTCATTTTATATTTTCTTATGTTTATTCTTGTTAGTTCTACAAATTTACCACCAACTGGAACAATATCAATTCAATTTATGTTTCTTTCAAGTATCTTTGATTGGAATATCTCAATAAATGAATAATCATTTTCACAATGAATTGTAAAACCACTTCTCAATATAGGAAATGTCTTTGCTTCTTGTAAGATTATATCTATTATTGTGTTTGCTTTATCATAATTAGTCATATATCCTTGGTCTTCTTCTTTGTGGTATCACTCTTTTATATGCAAGTCACCACCATTAGATAACCTTGCAACCATTTGAAATGTATTAGCATGGTCTTTAACCCCCAAGTCTATTCCCCCAGAGAAGTTAGACATTGATAAGTTATTCTTTTGTAAATAAGAGTTTAGTTGTTGATAATCTTTAACTCTAATCAATCTATCCATATTGTTGTATATTTGTCCACTTAATGTCCCAGGCATACCCAAGTCAGCAACTCTTGCTAGGTTAGCATCTATATCATGTAAGTCAGTAAGCATTTTATGTTGGTATTCACTTAAATAAGTATTAACCCTATGGTTTGTAATATGTGCTATTTTTAACTTCTTATTCTCTTTATCAATTACAACCTTTGTTTGCTCTCCCTTTTCTCTTAATTGTTTTTCGTCAAACTTTAAGAAGTCATTAACCTTTTTAATGTATCAGTTAGATAGCACCCAAGGGTTAGCAGCATAGATATCAACTGTTAAACTACCACCACCCATTGCTTGCTTGATCATTTGTATATCTTGTTCTTTACCAAACTCTGTAGATTCCTCTAAAAAATTAACTTCTATATCTTTATTAACCCCAAGTCTTGCTTTACCAAGTTTTGGTGATTGTGACTTTCTATTTGATAGGTAACCATATACAGTTATCTTATTACCATTAAGTGTTAGTGTTCTTTTAGAGACATTAGAGTTTTTTCTATTAAGCTTAATAAAGAATATGTCTTGTGCTACTCCAAGTAGTTCGTCATATGTATCTTGTGCTCCTTGCACTGTATGTCTCCATATATTTATTTTAATGTTAACATCAAGCATTGCTAGTATTATTGCTAACTTTAATGAGTTCATTGTTTTAGCACTCATACGACTACCAGCAAGTAGTATCTCTATGTGGTTTATTAGTTGCTTAGAAGGTGGTTTTTTAGAGTGGTTTAAGATTGTTTCAATAAGTGTATTAGAATATGAATATGACTTTAAAAAGATATCTTCTATTACCATTTGATATCACTTTCATTAGTAGATAGTTTGACTGTAACCTTTTCATTATCTACCCCTACCCCTAAGGAGTCTTTTAGTGTTGCTAGTAATCTCAACAACTCTCCACTGTTTCTACTACTCTCACTAATCTTATCCATTACAATATTCTCAGCATAATCATAAAGAAGTCCCCTTACATCTTCTCTATTTGATAATTCATCTATTGTTTTCATATCTATACTCTTTAACAACATAAACACTCTAAAACCACTAAGTGACGGGATTGTCCCATTTCCTAAGCAATTTGTTAAATATTCATTTATTTGTTTCATATACTTTAATCATAAACAAAAAAGACATTATTTTAAAATGTCTCTTCTATATTCTTCTCATAATTTAAGAGTTTCAATAATATTTTCTAAATATGCTTTATTCTTTTGTCTTCAAAATAGTTCAAACCTTAACTTAATTTGTTGATAGTGTTTAGCTTCAAATGTAGTAACATGTTTCCTTGAACCCACATTTATTCTTTTATCAATAATGTATTCAATTATCTTAATAATACTTTTATGTGCTTTTATTTTTCTATTAGATATTTCCATTATAGATCTATATCTCAAGGAACATCTCTTTTAGTTTCAACTGGTTTAATAGCTTCAACTTGATTGTCTTGTTTAGGTGATTGTTCTCTAACTTCTACACCTTTTTCTAATGACTTAATTCTATTAGCATTTACTGAAAATGAATTAACTCAATTACCGTCTTTTTGATAACTATTAGTTACAAGTTCTCCAGTGATTGATACTAATCTACCTTTACCTAAAAAGTTCTTAGCAAACTCTGCTTGTTGTCCAAAAATTGTTACTGGAATAAAATTAGTTTTATCTCTAACCATTAAACTATCAACAGCAATAGTAATTCTTACATACTTAACTTTATCTCCTAGTAAGTCAAAGTCCTTTGTTATTCTACCTACAATATTTACATTATTCATTTTTATCTCCTTTTAATTCATTTACCATTAGTTGAACCTCAGTTTTATTCATAGTTTCAAATAGAATACCTTTATTGAATAAATATTCGTCTAATTTCTCTTTACCAAACTTATCTTCAATTTGCTTTCTAATGTCTTTCTTTTTTTCTTCTACAGCTACATTATTTTTATATGTAGTATTCTCTCTAGTAAAGTCCTCAATATCTTGTGTGAACTCTCCACTTAGTGCTGTGATAGATAATATCAAGTCAACCATTGCTCTCTTTTTAGCAATCTTAATCATTGTATTAATTCTTGGTTGTCCATTTTCTTTTGCAAACTTTCTTTCCTCGTTGCAAGTATTACCATAACCTTCACCAAGTAGCTCTCCTTCTAAAACACCTATTGCTTTAAAAGTATAACTAACTCCTTTATCAAACTCTAGTAGTTCATATTTAATTATGATCCCCATATGTCTTGCTAATAATTCAGCACCACCTTTTAATAATGTTGGTTTATTTCCAAAACCACTAATCACTTGATAATGTTTCTTATTTTCAAGTAATAATCTTAATTCAGATATTTCAATCTTTGTTTCTTTTTTCATTTTATTTATCTCCATTTACGAATTTATCAAATTCTTTTTTTGTAACTTTTTTACCTTTGATTGCATAATAATCATTACTATCTTTATATGTTGATTCATTTCTATTTTTATCATAAG
>JACSEM010000020.1_pt1 | contig 11156 bp, 9 predicted proteins | sample 8225391 | NCBI WGS metagenome assembly JACSEM01 (sample SAMN15704306, study PRJNA253121) | viral metagenome | isolation source: viral DNA from sea star tissue collected in USA, Friday Harbor and Canada... | host: Evasterias troschelii | collected 2013 | reverse complement strand
GGGGTTTTTTGAAAATAGATAATATACATCTTAATCGAAGAGATATATTACCTAATAGGTTAGAAATAGATTGTTATTTACCAGATTTTAATTTAGCTATTGAAGTTAATGGTATTTATTGGCACTCAGAATCTATGGGGAAATACCGTGATTACCATTTATATAAAACTGAAAAGTGTAATATTAATGGTATAGATTTGATTCATATTTTAGATTATGAGTGGGTTTATAAGAAACCTATAATTCAATCTATTTTATCTAATAAATTGAAATTAAATAAAGATAAGTTTGAAATAGATTCAAACTGAAATTAAAATCTTGAATTTAGGGAAGAGTTTCAGAATAAGATAATAATGAATTGGTTTCCAGATATGATAATCTTGGTTATCATCATAAATGGTTGTAGTATTTAATAATGAAATGTTTTAAAGAAGTAAAACATTTAGGTAATTTAGAAGAAGAATTTTCTGTTCCTTATTTTACTACACTATTAACTAAAAATGTTTATATAGGACATAAATCATATTACCCTAATTTAACACCTAAATGAAAAAATAGTTTGAATAGTCAGTCAGGGTATATTTTTCCTTTTCAAGTATGAGAAAATAATAAAAAAATTACTTTAATATGTGCTGGCGAAAAAGATGTCCTTATTGCTAGAAGTAAAGGGTTTAATGCTATTACTTTCATGGGTGGTGAATTATCTTTACCATTAGAAAAATCTTTCTTTAAAAATAGAGATATTGTTATTGCTTATGATAATGACACAGCAGGTAAAACAGGAGCTATTAATTTAGCAAACTTTTTAGGAGAACTACCTAAATCTATTAGTATTTTAAATAGTATATATAAGTATATACCTAATAAAGGCCAAGATATTTATGATTTTTTCCAATCTTATGACGCTGAATTACTTAAAGATTTAATTAGAAATGAACCATTATATATTCCACAAGTAGTAGATAAATATGCTAGTTTAAAACAAGTAAATAAAATACAAGACATTCTAAGACCTGAAAATAATAATAAATGAATAAAATCTAATGTTAAAGTTATTTCTTCTCTAACAGAAGCATATGCTGTTCCTGTATCATTTACTTCAACATTGATAACTAAACAAGGAACAAGTTATACTTATGAATGAGATTTAGATGAAACTAATGTAGCATTAATGTTAAAATTATTAGAAAATCAAGTTATATGAGATAAACTTTTAAAAGAAGTAGCAGTGCAATATTTTGTAAATAAATATGATGATTTAAAAACTATTAATTTAAAAAAAGAAGTTTCTTCATTTAGTTTAAGAATAACTAAAAAAGGCGCAGTCCAAAGATTTATGTTTAGTGAAGGAGAAGTTAGTGAAGCAGAAGACTCTTCTAGTAATCAAGCAGTTATGATAGGTTGTATAAGTAATCATTTAGTTAAAAATATTAAAATTGAAGCTAACCAAGAAATAGAAATTATACACAAACCTTTACAAGAAGGCGATAGAAAAGCTCAGATAGTAGCAGTTGTTAAAGATTATAGAAACTCCTCACATTTCTTAGAAAATTTTGAAATGACAGAACAAATTAAAAAATCATTAAAGAAATTTCAAGTTGTTAAATCAGATTGATTTAATGAAACAGTAGAAGAAAAATTAAGTGAGTTATGAGAAAGAGCAAAAAACTTTACTAAAAGGTTTATTGAAAAAGAATTATTTTTAGCAACAGAGTTAACTTTTAATAGTCCATGACAGATAACTTATAATAATGAAGTTGTTAAAGGACCATTAGATATATTAATTATGGGAGATACACAAGTAGGAAAGTCAACCACAGCAGAAGGAATGATTCATAAATATCAAAATGGTATTATCAGAAATTTAAGTTCTTCAACTACTATTTCTCTTATAGGGGGCCAAAGAAAGTCAGGAGGAAAAGAATTTACTACAATAGGAGCTTTACCTGCAAATAATAAAAAACTTGTTGTAATGGAAGAATTCTCAACTGCCCTTTCTAGAATGTATGGTAATATGTCGGACTTTATTGAAACATTTAGAAATACAAGAAGTAGTGGAAAAGTACATATTTCAAGAGCTAACGGAGAAATTAAAGCTCCTTGTATAATTAGAAGTATAATATTAACCAATCCTAAACATGATAATATGACTGTTGAAAATTATAGTAGGGGTGGTTATGGTATAATAAAAGACTTAGGGTTTAAATCACCAGATATTGCTAGGTTTACTTTTGCTATGATTACCTTAAAAAGAAAACATGAATCTGAATTTGATAAACCTAAATTCCCTATGTTTGAAGATATTGATTATTTAAATAGATTAAAGTGAGCTTGAACTAGAAATAAAAAACATATTAATATCACAGAAGAGGTACAAAACCATGTAAATTCTTTTATTAATAGTTATAATATTAAATATGGTATTAATGATTTACCTTTAATAGGAAACAATTTTGATGTTAAATTAATTAAAGTAGCGTCAGCAATAGCAACAACATTATGTAGTACTGAGGATTTTGAAAATGTAATAGTTAATAAAGAACATGTAGATTTTGCGGCAAAGTTCTTTGATACAATTTATGGTAATAGACCTTTCAAATTAGACATAGAAAGAAAGAAAATAAATGAGTATAATTCAGAAGCAGGAAAAATTAAAAAAGTAATTGAAGAGTTAGCTAAAAAAATGGTTAATGATAAAACTGTGATTGAAAGATTAATTGAAGATGGTGATACAACAATAAGAAATTTAGAAATATTTGCCTCCAAAACTAAGGAAGAATTCCAGAAGTTTTTACACTGATTAGTAGAATGAAAATTTGTTAAGATTAAAAAAGAAAATGTAGAAGCAACAGATAAATTAAAAACGGCATATGAAGAAATAAAAATGGAAACTATAATCGATAATCAAGACCATATATTAAAATAAAGGAAAGAAAAAATGAACTGAAAAGAATATGAAGAATTTAAAAAAATGAAAAAACAAATAGAACAACTACAAGAGCTTGTTTATAACTTAACTGATATAAATTTAAAAAATAGCACTGTTCCAAAAAAATATACGAGTGATAAATAATGGAGTTAATTAAGAGTCCTGTTGTTTATCAGGGAAATAAATTTAAATTGTTAAAAGATATTTTACCTTTAATGCCTAAAAATATTAACACTTTTATAGATGTATTCTGTGGTAGTGGAATTGTTGGTTTTAATGTTTTAAAGAATAATATGGCTAAAAATATTCTTTTAAATGATTTAAACAAACCTATTATTAATATTTTAAAGAAAATAATAAATGAAACTGACGATTTAATATGAGATATTAATTTTCAAACAGTTAATAATAATTTAAAAAGAACAAAAAAAGATAGCACAAAAGAAGAACAAGAAGAATTTAAAAATAACTATTTAAATTTTAGAAATATGGTAAGAACTCTAAATATAGATGAAAGCCAAAAAACATCTTTTAATTATATTTTACATTTGTTTAGTTTTAATAATTTAATAAGATTTAATCAAAAAGAACAATTTAATGCTTCTTTTGGTTTCCATACAGGCAGGGACCCAAAAGTAGCCATAGAATATTTAACAGAGTATAAAAAATTAAACTTATCTAAAATAGAGTTTTTTAATTATGATTTTGTAGAGTTATTTAAAACATGTAAAACAAAATTAAATATGAATGATTTTATTTATTTAGACCCACCTTATTTAAACACAACAGCTGTTTATAATGAAAACAGATTAACAGGATGAAATGAAGCAGATGAATATAGACTTTTAAAAACATTAGACTTGTTAGACAGTGTTGGAATCAAATTTGGAATGAGTAATACTTTTTCTGGAAAATGTGGAACACATAATGAAAAATTAAAAGAATGAGCCAAGAAATATACAGTACACTATTTTGATAAACAATATGCTACTTTCGGACACTCTAATAAAAAAAACATAGAAGTTTATATAACAAACTATAAGTAAAATTGATATAATAGGAATAATTATGAAAACAATATGAAACTTTGATGAAATACTACAACGTATTGAAAATGGTGAAAAACAAATGGATATTGCAAAAGATTTAGGGGTTCAAAAAGAAACTTTAAATAGGAAAATATGTGGTTATAGAAGTGCTTTAAAAGATAAAGCAGCTCTTACTGATAAAGAATTAGTGAGAATAGCCAAAGCTAGACATAATTTAGTTATTGATAGAAAAATAACTAATTTACAAAAACAAATAATTAATAAAGATACTACAAATGCTTCAAAAATTCAAATGTTAAAAGAAGTACTTTTAAAAGAATTAAACCCATTTAAAAAAGAAAAAGTAATATGAGAGAATACTGAAACTTGAAAAAAAGAAGGTACAATTCATTATTTAATATCAGATACACATTATATAGATGAAGAATTAACTCCTATTGAAGGTTATTTAAATAAAATATTCCCACTTATAAGAAAAGATATAAATATAAATAAACCTAAGAAAATTCATTTAGTTCATTTAGGAGATTTTATTGAAGGTAGAATGCATAGAAGTCAAGACTTTGAAACTAAAACAACTATGATGAAACAAGTAGTTAATGTAGCACAATTAATGATTCGACTTATAGAAGGTTTATTATTAACACAAATAAAACAATTAGATATTTCCTTAATTTCAAATGGTAATCATGATGAATTAAATATTTTTCAACCAAGAGATAGTAGAGAAAATATAACTTATTTAATTAATGAAATGTTAATGATAAAATTTAAGAAGTTTAAAAATGTAAGAATTAAATGTGCTCCAAGAATATATTATAAAGATAATAGTAATGTATTAATGTTTACTCATTTATTTAGTAGAAACGCAAACCCAAGAAATGTAAGTCAATTTACATCAATAATAAATGATAATAGATATAAGAAACATTTTGATTACTCATTTACAGGACATAATCATTTAAGTTATCAACTTGATTTTAAAGGAAAACACTATAAACACTATGGAGTATCTGCAACTAAATTGTATGATAATGATTGAGAGAAAGCAAATAATATGTTTTCAACAAAAGGTATGAGTAAATTTAAAATTGATAAAGAATGTATAGAATGAATAAATTGATATTTCTAATGGTTAAAAATGGTATAATTATTATAATATGGCAGATAAAAAAAATTATGATACATTAGGACTATTAGATTCCTTAGTTAATTTAGGTTTAAACGAACCAGAACAATATGGCGCTTTAAATGAGCCTATTAAACAATATCAAGCATCTATTGCTAATTTAGAACAGTCAAGAGCTAATACACAAGCAGGGTTTGAAGATTCTGTAAATAAACTACAAGGTAATACTGATTTACAACAACAAAAAGCAGCAAACCAAGTTTTAGCTACTGGTGGTGCTTCCCCTTTTTCTTTACAACAAGCTCAAAAAAATACAGCATTAGCGCAAGGAAACACATTAGGCGACATTAGGGGGAAATTTTATAAAGATAGAGACATTTTTAATTTGCAAAAAAAGCAAGTTGATAAAGCTTTTGCTAGTTCTCTTTCACCTAATTTATTAACAAAATCTTTTGATAGGTTGAAGCAAACAACTGGAAATTCTGTTCCTTACAATTGAGTAGAGAATATGTTTAAACCTAAAATGAACGAAGATATTTTTAATAATTTTATAAAAAAAGTTTTTAAATAATGGTTCAAAAAATAAGTAGTTTAGAAAAAAAAATAAAAAAGGATAATCAAGGTTTATCTTATAGTTCCCCTAGCAGTATAAAAATTGATAAGTCTTTTCCTAAGGCTCAAACAGGTAATGAAGCTTTAAAAACTCAAATTAATAAAGATATTCAAAGACTTCAAGGTGCTAATGCTGATGGAAAATTATTAGAAACAAATTTAAAAAACCTTGAACCTAATCAAAATACATTCTTTCAAATATTAGATTATATGTCTAGAATACCAAGAGCTTTAAGTTCTCTTGTAGGGGGAGCTTTTGCTAGTGATGAGCAAAGAGAAGATTTAGCAGGAGTGGGAGAAACTTATAATCCTTTTGCAGTTTCTGCCGAAGTTTTAACAACAGGTAAAGCACCAGGACAAGGATTAGGAGAAGAGTTTACAGGAGCAAATATGCTTCAAACAATTTTTTCTAATGAAACAATATCAACAGAGGATTGAGCCGATATATCTAAAATATTAGGTTCAATTGCTGTTGAATTTCCACTTGACCCTTTAACTTATTTAATAGGACCTTTAATGAGAACAGTAGGAAAAGGGGTTAAAGCAGGAGCAAAAGGTTCATTTAATGCTCTTAAAACTTCTTCTCAAACAGGTAAAAAAATAGCTGAAACATTAGAACAAACCGTAAAAGGAACAAGAAATTTAGAGAAAGCTAAAAAAACTGTTTATGCTAATTTAAAACAACAAGGAATTAATATTAAAGCAGTTAATCAAACTCAATTAGATGAGTTAATTAAAAAAGAATTAAAAGGTAAAGGTTTTGGTGCTAATAAATTATCAGCAGTTAAAAATGCTTTTGGTGTTGGAAAACTAAGAAATGTTAGTAGACAACAAGCTATTTCTGAAAGTAATATAGCAAACATACAAAAAATTAAATCAATGAGAGAAAGAAAAATCTACAAAAGTTTACAAGAAAATTTTGAAGGTGCACTTTCAGGTAGAAATCCAGAAGCATTTAAAGAATTTAAAAGCCAAGGTATTTTTCCAAAAGGTTTAAAAGAAGGTTCAGGATATATTGATAAAAAAACCATTAAAGAAGCTTATAAAAAATACTTCCCTTTATTAGAATCAAAAATATCAAAAGATATGCAAATGATGGGTAGACCATATTATCAAGAAGGTTTATTTAGTATGATTAATCAGATAAGAGCAAATAATTCTATTACTCCTGATAATGCTGATGCAATTAAAGCTTTATTAACTCCTGATAATCAAGGAGTTTTAGCAGCTGTAAATAAGGATGCTGTTAAATATCCTATGACGATAGCACAAACAAATGTTTTTGTTGATGATTTAAGAAATTTAGGTTTATTACCTTTAAAAGGAGATGTAAGTGATTATTTAATTATTAGAGAATTAGGTGGAACAACTTTTACTAATCCTGCTACAAATAAATTAGAAAAATTATCAAAAGAATACGGTGGTGTTGAATTTTATTTTACTGAAAAATTTAATAAGAATTTAAAACAAGTAGAAGCAGCTTTCTTTTCTGATGCTAACAAAACAAAAAATGTTAGAAATTTAATGGATAAATTTGAAACATTAGAAAAATTTGCTTATGAAACAAATTTAAAATCAACTACAACTGAATTATTAAGAACTTATAAACAATTTAATACTGCTTTAAATAGTATGCTTTCAAGAAAAACTAAGGTTAAAGATTTTGGTAAATTTAGAGAGTTATTTAATAAGATTAGAAGTCTTGACCCTGAATTAGGAAAAGAAATGGGTAATCAAATAGCTAAACTTAGAAGGTTAGATGCTAGGTATAAAGAAATAACTTCTGTTGCTTTAAGAAATGCAAAATTTGGTAAAAGAGCAAAAGAATTAACTACATCAGTTAGAGGAACTTTAAATAAAGTAGGACAAAGAATAGATGATGAATATGCAGAATTAAGAACTCTTTTTAGAAAAAGATTTGATAAAGTTGTTGATATGGGAGAAGAATATGTATCTAAAAATAATCCTATAATAAAAAAAGCAGCACAAGAATTACAAAATACTTCTAATTTAAGATTTAAATTTGCTAAAACAGTAGGAGCAGGAGACGATATTATTGATGAGTTTGTTTATATTTTAGACACATTAGATAAACCTATGCGAGGGGTTGATGGAAACCCTATAACAAAACAATATTTAGCAAAAGCAGTTAAAGACCCGGATGAAGTTGTTAAAATTTCTAGGAATGCTAAAAATTTATCTAGTGTTAATGAATCTACTCCTAAAACATTTATTGATAAAGCAACAAGAGCTAACGAACAAGCGAAGGAAGGTATGTATAGAGGTTCAGCACAGGAATGAAATGAAATTAGAAGAATGAATCAAGCAAAGAAATTCTATAATGCTAATAAAAGTGTAGGGAATATCACAGAAGCAAAAAGATGAGAAGATGCTTTAAAAATGGCTGATAATTATGATTTATTTTATGAGTCTCCTTTTGCTTCTTCTGTTAAAGGTTTTCAAACTATAACAAATACCTGAGGAAGTATAGGAACTATTAGACAAGCTTTTAAAGATAATTTTATTGTATCTTATAAACAAATAGCATCAGACCCTAAATATAAGGATGAGTTTTTAATGAATAATTTTATTGAATTAAACCATTCAGAAGCAGGAAATATGATTGCTAGAATGGACCCTAAATTAGCTATTAAAGTTTCAAGAAATGAAAAAATAACCTCAGAGGAAATAGGTAGAGTTTTAAAAAATGAAACTCTTAAAGATAAATCTACTATTTTTGAAGGGTATAAATATGACCCTGATGATAAATTATATGTTAATAAACATTTAAACCAACTTCTTACAACATGAGCTCCTTCTGCGGATGAAACTAAGGCATTTGTTAAAGGTTTAGATATGGTTGTAGGGTCTTGAAAAAAATTAGCTTTAATGAGCCCTGGTTATATGTTAAGAGTTATGACAGGGGATTTAATACATGGAATGATGGGTGGAGTTCCATTAGGGTCTATGATGAAAGGTTGACAGTCTGGAACAAAAGAATTAAGTGAGTTTAAAAAGTTAGATTCTGAAATTTTAAAAATAGCAGATAATGGTTTTTCTGCTACCGATGAATTATTTGAAGGAGTTAAAGTTGTTGATATATTTATGAGTAATGATATTAAAAAAATAGAAAAATATATAGATTCTAAATTATCTCCCAAACAATTAGAAATTCAAGAATTAAAAAGAAAATATGATGCAGAAGGTATTATTAATGCAGGACAATGAAGTCAAGATTCTACATTTTCAAAAATGAATAGTTCAAAAGATTATGATATATTCTTTAAAAGAGAAATGGCTAATAGAGTTAAAAAAATTAAAAACCCAACAAGTATTAATTCTTTAAAAAAGGTTCTTAGTTTCGCCAATAAATCAGCAAATACATATATGTCTGCCGGTCATTATTCTGCTATGGCTTCAAGGATTGCTGTATATAAATATATGAAAAAAACAAAAACACCTTGAAGAATGGCTGAAAAAATAGGTAATCCTGCTTTAAAAGGGGTACCTGCAAAAGAAATAAGAAACTTTGAAAGATTAGGATTTAAATCATTAACTGATGCTACTAATAATGCTCTGTATGGAAATAGGTTATTATCAGGTTTTGAAAAAAAATATTTAACAAGATTATTTCCTTTTTATAGGTTTTGAAGGTTTGCTTTGGAACAAAATATAAAGAATGCTTTGAAAGGAAACATAGGCCCTTATTATCATATACAGAAATTTATGAATTCAGTAAAAGACGGACAAGATATTGATAATAAAGATATTCCTGATTACGCACTTCAAAATAATTATTTACCTATTAGATTAAATGATGAAAAAATAACTTTAATTAAATATGGTTATACACCTTCAACATTATTAAACATAGTTGATAACCCAGGAAGTAGTGCTCTTAGTGAGGTTTTAGGTCAAATATCACCTTTAATTAAAGCATTAGTAGAAACAGCAACTAAAACTAGTACATATACAGGAATGGCTTATGAGAACTCATGAGATGCATTTTTATCTAATATGGTTCCTCCATATAACACATATACTAAAAAGAAAAGAAAAGTTAAAAAATATGATGATAATCCTAGCAGGGAACGAACTCCTATTATAGATGACTTAGATTCTATTTTTACAACACTCTACACTGAGGATGTTGAAAAAAGTAGGTTATATAACACAAGAAATGAATTAACTGAAATGATGAAAAAAATTAGAAAAGAAGGTGGCTTCATTCCTAATATTTCTGACTTAACTTACTTTTATAACGCTTCTATTTTAAAGAAAAAAGATTACTATTAAAAATATATTCCTTTTAATGTAGTGTTTTTATGGTTTTTTTCTTTTCTTTTTAAAAACTCTGTAATGACTTTTAATTGTATATCATTTAAAATATTTTCTTTAACAATGATATTTTTTTGTTCTTTATATAATTGAATAAATCTTATTTCAGGAACCTTAAAGAATTTTGAAATTCTTCTATTACCTCATAGAACACCATTTTGTTCGAATTCTTTTTTAAATGCTGCTACTTCATCTATTATATAATTATTTTCATTAATTAATTTATTATATAAACTTGTTAATAATTCTGCTTGTTGATTCCAAAAAAGTTTAAATATTAAACTATAATCTTTTATTGATAAATCATCTAATGTTTTATTTACTGTTGCTATAAATAGCATTTCTATATACCTATGGCTGTTTTCCATTATTGTTCCTCTTTTTCTAAATCAGCAAACTCTTCATTATATATCTTAGTGTCATATCTTTTTGCTGTGTAGTGTATTAATTCTTCTATTTCTTCTTGACTTCTATATTCTTCTGTATAGTGTTGTAGTTTTTTTAATAAATCATACAAATCTAAATATTCTCAATCTTTTATCATTTTTTCATTCCTTCTTTAATATTCTAACATAAAAAGTTAGTTTTTTAACTTTAAATTGTTGAATCAATCATTTATTATTGATGTTTTGTTCTTTTTATTTGTTAAAGCTCTTAAAATATATTCTTCAATATTTTTTGTTGCAGCTCCTCCATAGCTTGAAACATAATCTATTATTTCTCTTTCTTTATTATCTTGTTTTAAAAATCTTGCTTCTGCTTGTATTCTATCTTTATAAGAAAAACTATTCTGTGCGAAAATAATTGTATCACCTTCTGATAAAGTTAGTCCTTCCCCACCTGCTTTTATATTAACAAGAAGTATTTTTAGTTTTCTATTTTGAAAATCTCTTTTATGTATGTCTCTTGTTTGTCTATTTCTACCTGTAAACATTCCTGCTTCTATTCCTGCTTTTTCTAAATCTGTTCTTAATAAATCTAAATATTCTGTAAAAGAACTAAATATAATTATTTGTTTTTCTTTAAAATCTTTACAATATTGTATAATTTGTTTAGTTCTTTTACAGAATATTTAGATTTATTAAGAACAGATTTAGAA
>JACSEM010000019.1_pt1 | contig 12299 bp, 27 predicted proteins | sample 8225391 | NCBI WGS metagenome assembly JACSEM01 (sample SAMN15704306, study PRJNA253121) | viral metagenome | isolation source: viral DNA from sea star tissue collected in USA, Friday Harbor and Canada... | host: Evasterias troschelii | collected 2013 | reverse complement strand
CTATTATTAATTCTTTTTTCGTTAATTCATTTTCATTTTCGTTATTCATTTTTTCTATCCTTTCATATACTCTTATTATACCAAAAAAAAAGAGTATTTCTACTCTTTTCTTAAATATTTTAATGTTCTAATTACTTTCATAATCATTTACAACTAGTTTCATTTCTTTTATATTACTTTTTAAGTCAACTATTGCTTTATCCATTGCTATTAAAGGCACATTAGTATCATTGGATTCTGTAGAAAGCTCTAATTTAGATTTCTCTGCAAACTCCAATGAGTTTTCTAATTCTTTTAATGTTGCTTTACTGGCTTCATAAAAAAACTCTGTTCATGCTTCTTCCAATGTATCTAATCTTTTTTCAATGTTATTTAACTTTTTATTAAATGTTTCTAAAATTTCATTAGTCATTATTTCTTTCCTTCCTTTTATTCTTTCAATCATTATGTTCTTTTATATTTTTTTCGTTTGGAATTTTTAGTGGTCTACCTGTACAACTATAAAAAGTTTTTATATTATGTTCTTGTTTTAAAAACTCTATTATAGTTTCTAATCTTTTTAATTTAGAAATTAAATCTTTCTTTTTGTTTTTAGTGTCTCCTAAATGTAGCTTCTCAATCTCTTCAATAAGTTTATGTAGGGTATCAAATTTATCTTTCTCAGTGAAAAAGTAAACATTTTCAATATTTAAATTATATATGTTTAAAAACTTATCTAAATACTCATGAAGTCCCATTACTTTGTTTTTACTTTCAATCTCATAACATTGTGCTCTTGAAAATGCATCCTTTGTAATCTTTATAATTTTATTATTATGTTTTAATTTAAAACTTCTTCCTTTATCACTTTGTTCTATAATTATAAATTTTCTAGAAATATCATTAATACTTATTATAATTTCTTTGTTTTCAAGGTCCTCTCAAGTTTTAATTTTTAATATCATAGGTTGATTAATATTATCATATGGGTTTTTTAAACTATCATATTTTTTATAAGCTAATGCCCCATTTAATTTTTTTAAAATCTCTTTAAATTTTTTAATATTTATATTTTCCATTATTTCATTATTCCTTTAATTGTTTTTTTTTAGTTTATTTATTTTTTTAATATCTTTTAATATTTCATTTTTATAATAAGATACATTCTTTTTATTTTCTTTAATATCATTTTTCAACATTTCTATTTTTTCATATTCTGTTATTCTTGTTCTAATTATATAGTATGGAATGTATTCATCTATATTATTATCTCAATAAGGAGTTTCTTTAAAATAAAACTTTTTTTTAATAAGACGCCCTTGTCAGATTTTTAATTCATTAAAACTTTCTATGCTTATTTCTATTTCTAAACATTTTTCTAATGTTGGTGTATCAAATGTTTCATGTAAATAATTTTTAATTTTATTGTTATCAAAGAACTTGTGTAATTCCACTATATCATTAAAATTATCTTTGGTATATTTTCTTGCTTCTCCGTTAGTCATTATTTCTCTCCTATTCAATAATTATTAATTCTTTCTTGCTCTCTTATTATTGGTAAGTCTTTTCTATATTTTAAATCTGCTTCATATTTTAAAACAACCACATCATATTCATATCAATTATCTGATACTCAGTTAGATTCTACTATTAAAATTAAATAGATAATTATTGAACTAATAGCAATACCAATATCAATACTAATAAGTAAAATAGATTCATTAGATATTTTAATCATTACAATAGAATATACAAATAAAATGAAACCAATAGTAAAACCTAAAAATAACAATTTAATTTCTCTCCTATCTTTTACTTTATCTATTTTATATTTATTTACTATATTTATTTCTTTTACTATTTTATCTAAATTCATTTTACTTTTTTTCCTTTTATCGTATGTCTATTTTTATTATACACTATTTTTATTTTAAATATTCTAATTTTTCTAATAATACTTCTCTAAAATGTATTATAAATTCATCAATATTTTTGTTAGGTTTATATTTTTCTTTTTTAACTATTTTTTTTAATTTTAAAACATCATATTTTTCTAAAAAGTATGATACCTCTGTTAAAAACCATCTATACTCTCTTGGGTGTTCTTTATTTTTAATTTTTTGACTAAGGCTACGAAATGCTTTTATCTCATAGTTTAAGGTAGGTTTAAACTTCACGGTCTTATTAAGATAATAATTATACATATCTCCTCTTTGACCTAAAACATATTTTTTTTCTTTTTCTTCTTCTTTTTTCATATCTATATCATATTTAATTTTTCTTTCTTTCAAATCAATATTCTCTTTTATATAAAGTTTTAAGTGTTCTTTTATAAAACCTATATATCTATTTTTTTGTTTTTTTTCATAACTTTTTTCTTTAAAATAATTAAAGACTATCTTTACATACTTTTTAAAATAATTAAAGATTATCTTTACATACTTTTTTTTATTTTTATTATACACTATTTCTCTCCTTTAATCTTTTATTCCTATTATTATTCCTGTTATTATTCCTGTTATAGTTATAGATATAGAACTTAATATTACAATTAAACCTATGTCTAATGATTCGTATTTTTTAGGTCAAGGTCTTAGAACAGGTCTGTCTAATGCGGGTCTATCTCCTATTGGTGTAGGTCTTTTTATAGGTTTATAAGGTTCATCTAATGGGGGTCTTTCTCCTATTGGTGAAGGTCTTATAGGTCAAGGTCTTAGAACAGGGTCTTTTAGTTCTGGTCTATCACCTATTGGAGAAGGTCTTAGAACAGGTTCATCTAATGGGGGTCTTATTATAGGTTTATCTATCTCAGGTTTTCTATATGGGTCTCATTTAATTCAACCATCATCATGTTCTCCTCAGGAAGTAAAATGAATTAAAACACCATCTTTTCTAAAAGCAAATTTAATTTTATTATCTGATATTTTAACATTTTTCATTGGTAATATAAAATTATATCTAAATCAACCTTTATCTTTTGTTTTTAATATTTCAGCATTCATAGCTTTAAATCTACCATAATGAACTGTTGTTTTTTTAACATCATTAAAAGTAGCTGGTCCACCACCATAAATACCATTTAATTTACAATATAAATCAAAACTTATTCTTGCATTTTTCTTATTAAGTGATAACTGAGTATTATGATTCTTAATGGAATCTATAAGAAAATTTCTACCTTGTATATGTGTATTTGTAATGTCTATATTTTTATAATTATAAGCAGATAATGGAAATGGAAGTATAAATGGAAATATTAAAAAGAACAGTATTAAAGATTTTTTTAAAGTTCGCATACTTCTCCGTCTGTGAAAATCTTTAAAGTAATTTCAGCAGGACATGAGAAAGGTTTATACATGCAAACAATTGTGTAATTTGATTTTGTAAACAAACTATCTTTTTTGAATCACTTAACATGGTAGCGTTTTCTTTTGTAATGTTCTATTACTTCTATTTGTTTTTTAGTAAAGTTTTTATCCATTTTCATTTTTTGTCCTTTTGTCTATATTTTTATTATACATTAATATTCCAAAAAATAATAAAAATCTTTTTTTTAATCGACATACCACACATATATACCCCCTAAGGGGGTATATATCTTTTCGCCCTTAGGTGAATCACTGTTTTTTGTAAGCTTTTTCCAGAAATGGGGTACGCACCTTTATAAAAGTATACTTTTGTGTTAATTTCTTAACATGATATTTATACTTATGTGTACTAACTTAACATAAAAACATTATTTATAGGCCCACACAACCCAAATTAGGAGAAATGTTAGAAAATCAACATAGGGAGACAGAAGTTTCTATAAAATATATACGGGACGACATATACCCCTTTTTATTTGGATTTCATCCTCGGGGGGCCTTTTTTGGTGTTTAAATATAGGCTTTTAGTAGCTAATTAGTAGTTGATTTTAGCCTTGATGCGCTTTTAATAGGGCTGTTTGGGCTTGTTATTGCTACCTTTTAGTAGTTTTTTAGTAGTAAAAGCCTAACATATAGCCATTTAGGGATTAGGCGAAAGGGTACATTTTAGGGCCTATTTTCGCGGGGTGCGGAAGCGTTGAAATTGTAGATTTTCCCCCCGTTTCGTTTTCTTTTTTGCTATTTCGTATCCCCCCCCTAAGGGGGGGATACGGAAGGGTTAAGTTTAGCGGTGCGCCAAGAAAAAAAACTTTTTCGTTCGTTTTATGTTAATATTAGATTATCGGCATTAAAAACCGATAACAAAACAAAAAAGCCAAAAGGCAAAAAGGAAAGAAACAAGATGGCAACATTTAAACAACTAACACCAAAGCAACAAGCAAGAGCCGAAGCAAAAGCGGAAGCGCTTATTTTTTCCGGCTACAATCCGGAAATAGGGAAATGGGATGCATTACCCCGATTTATCGAGGAACTAACACATCAACAACCGCAATTTTTACCCCTTATTATTTCAACAAAGGCAAGATTTAAAAAGTATTTAAACAAGGGATGAATTAACCAAAAATTCGATTTTGAAACCGTTATTATGGAAACATTGATGGCAACATATAACGATATCGATGCATACAATGATATTTTAAATATCACCGATGAGTTAGAACAAAAAACAAAGATGGCCGCATATACCGGCCGCATACTATCCCGCTTACATCCATTATTTGAAACAATCAAACGCCCCATTTATAGAATAAAAAAAGATGGAAACATCGCGGCTATCCCCGTTGATAAAATAGAGGCGGAAAACCAAGAATTACCAAACCCGCAAGAAATGGCGATTAAGTATTTAAACGCTACAAACACCAAAAAAACAATTGCCGGTTTAAAAAATAAATTAGGATTAGAGAGCTACTATATATTAGTTGATGCGATCCAAAATAAAAAAATAGTTCGTAATTCCGAAGCGGCAAAATTGATGATTAAAGCAAAAAGATTTTTAAATAAATAAGCAATTCCCGATTAAATAAAAATAGCCTTTACGGGCTATTTTTTTTATCAAAAAATAGGGGGAAAGTTAGGGGGGATTATTTAAACATTTAACACGATAAACATTTACATTTTAAAGGGCCAAAATTAACGCGTAAGGGCTTAAAATGTTTTTATAAATAAAATGTTAGCTAATCAATAATTCTATCCCTAAGAAGTAAGCGGAAGCATTTATTTATTATTAATTATTTATTTAAAAAATAAATGTTAGCGAATGGCTAATTCTATCCCTAAGAAGTAGAACAACAAAAGGAATGAAAAAATGGAAAAAGAAAAACAAACAATTGAAAACAATGAAGCAATAGAATTATTGCAAGATATGGATTCTTATGAAGTATCAAACAATATCGAAGGCGTAGCGGAAATGGATTGGGCTATTAAACTTTTAAGTGATGACCAAAAAGCGAGCTATATCAACCAAATTGATGATATTAGACGTAGTTTAGACAGATTAGAACAAGAATTAGAAAATTAAAGAAAGAAGGAAAAAATGAAAACATTAAAAACAGGATACACATTAAAGGAAATATCTGATATTTTAGAATATGAAGTAGAAAGCTTTATAGAAATAATGAAAGATGATGATTATAATAATGATGATACCGTTGGAATTGAAAGAGCAAGAGAGATTTTAGGTAAGATTAAAAATACAAAAGACTATTATATAGATTATGAAACAGGATATTTGAGACCAAAAAGTGGACCCAGAGGGCAACAAAAAGAAAACTTAGATATTATTAGAGATGGAAGTATAGATTTATCTATTTTATAATTAAATAACAATTAAAGCAAGCAATTATATATTGTTTGTTTTGGTGGTTATTTAAACCAAAAATAAATGTTAGCAAACAAGCAATTCTATCCCTAAGAGATAGAATAAAGAAAAGGAAATAAATATATGGCACAAGCAAAAATGATGATAGAATTATATAAACCATTAAATAACGAATTAAACGATAGCGTTGAAATGAGTTGAAATGATTTATACCTATTAAATATAGAATTAAAACAATGATTAAATAACAATAAACCAACAGATAAAGATGACAAACATAGAACATTAGCAACATACTTAATATTAGATTTACCATATGAGTATGAATATTAATAATAAAAAAGGAATGAGAAAATGGAAATATTAAGAGGCGAAGGATTTTTTCTATATCAAAAAGAAATACCTAACTACAAAAATTTACACACCTGACAAAAACAAACATTAACAATTGAAAGTAATTTAGAACTTTCTAAAAAACAAGAAAAAGAAATATTTGATTTCTTAGAGAAAGAGCATATTGATTATGCGGATAAGAAAAGTTGTTATTCCACGTACATAACTAATGTTGATAAATATATCGAAGTTAAAACTTACTGTGATACAGATTTTGATGAGTATGTAGGTGGATTTTCAATAGATAATAAAAAAGAAAGACCGGTAAAAGCAGATGATTTTAAATATTTTTATGATAGCTACATCGAAAATTAAAGGAGAAAGAAATGGAAAGAATTAAATTAAATATAAAAGAAGCAAAAGACTTGTTAAAAAAAGCAAAAATGAGATATTATGGGAAAGACCCTTCAAAAGAAATTAACATAATATATCTTGAAGTACTTATAAACCAGTATGATGCTGATGTACTTATACCGCCATCAGAAAAAGCAAAAGAAAAAGCCGGATATTTCACAGGAGAGTGAAATGGGTTAGAACAAGCACTTATACACATAGAGCCATTTGTAAACCAAGAATATGAAATAGAAGGCTATGAAGGGGAAAGGACAGAATAATGGAAAGTAAATACATACACTTATTTACATTAGAGGAAACTAATGTAGAAGATGAAATTGAAAACATTGAAAATATGATTGAAAGTTATAAAGATGAATTAAAATATAATAAATGATATAAAAGAACTTTAAAGAAATTAAAAAATGATTATGATTTTAGATTAGAAAATGTTATAACAGATACAAAAGATATAAAAGAATTAGATGAAGATTTTAAAACTACATTAGAATTATATTTAAGAGATGAGTATAAAAATGGAAGTGAGTATAAATAATGAAAAACTTAAACAAAGTAATAAAAAGTATTAAAGAAAAAGAAACAGATTTAATTATTAAGTATTTAGATAAAGATTTTATAAACTTATATAATCATAACGACGTGAGTAATAGTGTGGTTGAGGAATATTTAGAAAATGAATATATTCTTGAAGCAATTAACACTATTATTATGAATAGTGAAAATAAATTTGAAGAAAATGAAGCACTTTGTATACATATTTGTAAAAAAGACACAGGAGTATATAAGATTTATATTAATGATGTAGATGAAACAGTATATATAACATCAGATGGAGATATTGATTATCAAGACTGAAAATAAATGTTAGCAAACAAGGGATTATATCCCTATAAAATAGAAGGAGATAAAATGGAAATAAGTCAAAAAGATATGTTAAGTCTTTTAAATGAAGAAATAAAAACAACAAAAAATAAAATTTTAAGTTTAAGGGAAGATAGCTAAAAAAATTATGAAGAAATTGAAATGTTAGTTTATAAAAAAATTCAACTAATTGAAGTAAAAGAAGATACATTATTTGGTAGAAAACCTAATAAGTACTTAATTAATTTCATAAAAAATAATTTAAATATTAATATAGTAATAATAAAAGGGGAGATAAAATGAAAGAATTAACAATAAAAATATATAAAACAAAACCAAACAGTGATTACAATGGGAGAATATATATTAAACAACAAGACTATAAAGATTTACAAGATGTATTAAAAAGTATGTTAATATTAGATAATAAAGAAGTTTTTAAAGAAGGCTATAAAAGGGATTGACATGAGGATTATAAATAATGGGAAAAATAATAAAAACTAATCGTAAAGCTTTAAGTATTCAAGCAAGAAAAGAAGTGGATGTTTTAAACTTAATATATATAAACCAAGAAATACCGATAGATATACAAAAACATATTAAAAAGATAAGTAAATTAATAATTGAAAATGATGGAAGGGAATGATAATGAAAAAATTAAAAATTAATATAGAAGAATTACAAAACAAAATTAAAAAAATAAGAGATGAAGGTACAGAAATAATGCTTAATTCTATACCAGAAGACCTTATAACACTTTGAGATGAGTATGATTTAAGTGATGATTTTTTGGAACAATGTGTAAATAATCCAGAAGTTATTGATGGAGTTGTAGAATTACTTGAAAATGAGTATCCTGTTGGATACAAAACAGATAATCCAAAATTAATATTACATTTAAAGGATTATTGTACAGGTGTATATAGACTATATATAGGTGAAAATAAACTATATAATTTATATATAAAATATGATGATTTTAATGCAAGAACGAGTATTAATTGAGATTTAGTAGAAGGAAAGAAATAATGGAAAAATATAAAAGATATGAGGAACAAAAAGAAACAGTTATAAAAATATTTGAAAAAATAGCAAATAGTTGAATTTGATATTATTTTGAAATTTTTGATGAGCGGGAGCCAGGTGAGGGTTTATATTTAAAACATTATAATGAAGAAGAAATTTCTTTTAAAAAAAGAGTGCCTAGATATCATTATTTATTGTTTTTAGATGTACTTAGAAAAACAGCAAGCGAATGAACGTATACTCCTGAATTTAAGGAAGAAATGTTTAATATTATAGATAATAGAATAAAAGGGTGAAAGTATGAAAAATATTAGAAGAGATGCATATGTTGATTTATCAATATACACAGTTAAAAAGTTTGAAAAGAAAATATATTCAGATTTTGTAATTACAAATATTAGATTAAAAAGTGGTTGAAAAAAATTAAATACAACTTCACTAATAGAATTAATTATTAACTTAGAGGATGAGATTAGAAATGAAGGACACCACTTAGGAGTTTTAACATCAGATAATGGTAGTGAAGCGTATGGAACAATAATAAACTTACTTAAAGATGAAATAATAGAAAGAGTGAAAAAATAATGTGTATACAAGTAGCATTTTTAGTAATAACTTTAATATGTATGTTATTATCCCCATTTGTTAAAATTCGTAGAGGAGGAGACGATGATGATGAAGAGGAGGAAGAAGATGAATAATTTAGAAAGAAAAGCAAAACAAGCAGCTTATCATAAACAATGAAGGCAAAATAATAAAGAGCATTTGTATCAATATCAAAAAGAATATAAGGAAAATAATAGAGATAAAGTAAATAAAGCAAGAATAGATTATTATGAAAGAAATATAGAAAAATTAAGAAAATATCATAGTGAATGAGCGAAGGAAAAATATTGAAAAAACAAGGAGATAAATAATGGAAAAATATAAAGATTTAATAAACACATTAATAGAAAACAAAATAAACCATACGACTGTATTTGGTTGAAATGAAACACCTGAAAAGGATAATGATGAGTTAGCTTATATAGAGTTAACCAAAGAAAACTATAAACTATTAATGGAAATTGCTTCAATAAAACATAATTTTTATGTACTTATAGATGACACAGTTAAAATACTTGTAAAAGGAGAGAAATAATGAAAACAATTAAACATTTAGATTTATTTGGTGGAATAGGAGCAATGAGAATAGCCTTAAATAATTTAGGCTTCAATGTAAAAAGTAAATATGTAGATTATGATAAAAAGGTAGTAAATGTTTACAATAAATTATGGGAAGAAAATAATATTCCTATTGATATAAGAGACTTTAAAGGTGAAAATGGAGCCTATGATTTAATCACAGCAGGGTTTCCTTGCCAACCATTTTCAGTAGCAGGAAAACATCAAGGCCTTCATGATGAAAAAGGAAGAGGAGATTTATTTTTAGAAACATTAAGAGTAGTAAAAGAAGTAAATGCTCCTAATGTTATTTTTGAAAATGTAAAAGGGATTTTAAGTAAAAAGCATAAATGAATCATTGATGAAATAAGTATAGAAATGTCTCTGTTAGGATATAATGTAAAAGTTGAATTGTTAAATTCACACGATTTTAATTCAGTTCAAACTAGACAAAGAGTTTTTATTATATGTAGTAAAAATAAAATTAAACCTATTTGACCCACCATACTAACTAAAACATTAAAAGATTATTTAGAAACTAATGTAGATGCTTCTTTATATTATGATAAAAACACATTAGATAAAATATTAGCTTGAAAAGAAAAAATTAATTTAGACAGTATTATGGAAAACAGAACAAGAATTCCTGGGCTATTCTATAAAACATTTAATGCTGAAAACTATATAACCGGTGAAAAAAGTGAAAAATTTGGAACATTGACCGCATCAGGTGCAAATAGTAGACAAAGAATTATACTTAAAGATTTAAAAATTAGATCAATAACACCAAGAGAAAGTTGAAGATTAATGGGTATTAGTGATATAATGTTTGATAAAGTAAAAGATTTACCTAAAACAACATTATATTTCACAGCAGGAAATTCAATGGAAATAAATACAATAACAGCTGTATTACAAACAGTTTTAAAAGGAGAGAAATAATGAAAATAGAACAAGAATTAAAAAGAAATAAAGAAGCTTTTGATAAAGGATTAAAAAGTTTATCTTTTTATAATTTATCAATTAAAATTTTAAATGAAAATAGAATTAATCCAAGTTATTATATTATAGATAATAATCAAGTAAAACTAAGAATAGTACACACTTTTTCTTTAAAGACAAAAGTAGATAAATGATATGTTTTAAAACATATTCAAAAACTTATTAAAAAAATGTTGGAAATACAAACTATATTTTTGAAAAAGAAATGTAAAAAATTAAAATACTTTAAGAGTAGAAAAACAAATACTTTTGGTTTTAGAATGAAAAAGTCAACAGATGAGCTTATCTTAAAAATAGGTTATGCTATTCTTAATATAAACAAAGAGAGTGCTCGTAAATATAACCAAGTTATGCAGGATAAGAAAAGACCACATCAAAAAGTAGTATTAAAATTTAAAAATAATCTACCTTCATTTTATATTTATTATAAAAATGCAAAAACAAATAGAATAATAAAAATAATAAGAATAAGCGACCACAAAAGAAAAAGCTCATTACCTTGATTTAAAGATAATAACGTTTATGATGTAATTTATGATGTTAAAAAATTTAAAAAATTAGAGAAAAAAGGAGAATTAACGTGAGACAACATATTAAAAGACCATACATTCCCAGAATTATAGATAGAATTCTTTTTGCTTACCAAAGTAATGAATATTTAAATAATAATGGGTTTAAAATGGGGGAATATGAAAATGTTTATCCTTTAACTGAAACAACATTGAAGTGGACAGATTTAGAAATGGAATTATTTCACTTATTAAATGATACAATAAAAAATATAAAATATAATAATGATTCTAAAACTCCTCCATTAAAAATATATGATGAAAGATTATATAATTATCAAAATAAAAGTGTAGATAATTTAATGGAAATGGATAATGTAGGAATTTTTAACGAACAAAGAACAGGAAAAACTCCAACAACATTAATAACTTTAAGAGAAAAAGGTTTCAAAAAAACAATAATAACAATGAAAGCTTCATTATTAGTACAATGAAGTGAAGAAATAAAAACTTGAATAAACACTGATGCTCTACTTATTAAAGGCTCTTTTAAACAAAGAAGCAAACAATATGCAGAATTTTTTAATAGTGATGAAGGAATAATGTTAGTTTCATATGATACTTTAAAATTAGATTATGATGTCTTTTTAGACCATAAATTTGATTGTATGGTAATAGATGAAGCTGATTTTATTAGAAATAATTCAGCAAGAACAAAAAACTTATTAAAAGTTAGAAAGAGATGTAATATATGTTTTTTATTAACCGGTACACCAACAGTAAATGAGCCAGTGGATGTTATATCATTAATCTCATTTTTGTTCCCTAAAATAGCTAAATGGAACCTTTGTACCTATTTCTTTCATATAGGAAAGCAAAGTTTTGGTAAAGGTAGGTCAAAAATGATATATACTATAAAAAGTAAAGCCCATGAAAAGTTATTGCAAGAATGAATGGAATTATTTACTTTAAATACACAAAGAAAAGATGTATGAGAATTTATACCTAATATAATTAGAAGAAAAATTCATGTACCAATGTCTAATAATCAAGAAAAACAATATAATTCTATGTTAGAAAATTTTATTGCTATGGACGAAAAAACTGAGGAGTTAACCACAGGAGATAATATATTAACAAATATGATTAGGTTATCACAGTTAGCATTAGACCCTAGAATTTTACCGGGGTTTAAAACAGTAGGAGAAAAAGCTAAACAAATTATACAATATTGTAAAGATTTGAAAAAAAAAACCAAACACACCC
>JACSEM010000018.1_pt1 | contig 12878 bp, 11 predicted proteins | sample 8225391 | NCBI WGS metagenome assembly JACSEM01 (sample SAMN15704306, study PRJNA253121) | viral metagenome | isolation source: viral DNA from sea star tissue collected in USA, Friday Harbor and Canada... | host: Evasterias troschelii | collected 2013 | reverse complement strand
GGTTTGTGTTGGGTGTGTTTGGGTTTGTGTTGGGTGTGTTTGGGTGTGTGTTGGGTGTGTTTGGTTTTTTGTGTACTGAAACAGCAATGTCTGAGTATCATCGGGATCAATATCCAACACACAATCCGTGCCCAGGCCTTTGCTCAGTCCAGTGCGTAACTCTGCAAGCAGAGATCCCGCCACGGTATGTTCAGCGACCTCCTGCAGTTCTGACAGTAAGGTTTTGCGCTCTTTGTTGGACAGGGTCGGATGTTCAGGATCAGTTTCATCAGCGAACCCCATGTAGGCTCGATCAAGAGAGATATCGATGTCCTCGGAAAACCGGCTGATAATCCCGTAGGCCTTTGACAAGGATGTTCCCCCTTTGAAGATCAAATGATCCTTAAAAGAGGGCAGGGCGAACAGTCTCGACAAAGACCAGACGACCCAGAAATCCTTCTCCACAATTGTATCAGACATACCCAATTTGGCAGCGGTTTCCTGAAATGCTTCTGCTCTTTCAGTGGCAGACCCTTTAGCCAGGTTGTCCATTTAGTCGGCGTGTGCTGCAATTTGTTGAACAATTGGATGCATCCAGGCCGGAACGTGCTTGCTTTGTTTGACAAGCCGCACCCTGTCTTTGGTGTCAAGCACCCTTGCGAGCTTTCGAACAACCATATCGTCAGCGTACCCCTTGCCGACATAACGCAGTGCCTGAAACACAACGCCTGTCTTCTGCCCGGCGCCAACAAGTGTTTTTTGAGCCGCCTTGCGAAAGTGTATGGTTTGATTTCCAATATGTTTTTTGCGGGTTGGACCATCCGTCAAATAGATCACCTGTGACGGCACTTGTGTTGATAACCCAAGTTGGTTCGCAGCTCGTGCGGGTGAAATCTGCAACGTTTGATTATCCTTACGCGCAACAACATGAGCCACATCATCCAATGATGGTGACAGCTGGCCAAACCGGTCGCTGATCTTTGGATAATCGTAAAGTCCATGTGTCAAACGACGAATAATATTTTGATCAGCCAGACGTGACAGCGCCTGGTCCACGCTTGCACGCGAACCAATATCCAGAAAATCAACGGGAGTAAATACAGCTCCACGTCCTTTTCCGACGATACGATTCCTGATTTTAGACATGATCATAGCAAACCTCTTTTGTCAGAAAATAGTATATGTTTTTCTGATTGTCAAGTTTGACAGTGTAAAACGGTGAAGTAGATAATTGTTGTGGTGTCTCGAAGGTATTTCAGGCATCATCGCCGAGCAACGTCTTGTCCCAAACAACGAAACCTGATCGCCCAGGACTTCCACGTTCTCTCCTTCGCCAAAGACAGTGCGGATCAAATGTGGCCGATTGGCCACCATCTCCTCTCCGCTGAAAGCACGTGTCGTCAGTGCTAAGCGGATCGACATTGCTTCTAAGGACCTGCAGGCAGGACCGATTGGTTTCAATTGCCGTTCCCTCTCGCACATAGCTGAGTGCGTTTAATGACGTGGCCGAAATTCGTGTCAGGTCATCGAGCTTACTTGTTTCTGTCTCAGCAGTGCTAAAACAGCGTCCTTGTCGGACCAGGTTCCGGGTTTGACGGCGTTGCCATGCCATTCAATCAACGGAATGTTCTCGTCGGCATCAATGAATGTGATACGTTTGCCCATCTGGGCCAGTGTTGTTGCCGTCGCCATGACTGCTGTTGTTTTTCCCGCACCACTTTTGAATGAAGCAAATGTAATCTGTTTCATCTGAACACCACCGGCACATGTCTATTTATTCATTTATCGGTGTGTTGAAATGTCGAAATGTCCATTTGTCAGATTGTTGATCTCCCGGCATTTGATGATGTATTATTTTCGTTTGAATGGAAGGATCACTATGGGCCAGATTTTACACGGCAGCACGACGATCACGCAGGCAATCAGAGCGGCAATACAGCGATGGTAAAGGAGTTAAGTCAGGCATATGGGATTAATCCCAGGGCGGTTTTGAAGTGGAAGAAACACACTTGTATTGAGGATCTTAAAACCGGCCCGAAGCAACTGTATTCAACTATTCCGCAACCCCATCTTTGCATCGCTGCCTACAGCGACACGGCATTGGCAGGACGATCAAGGATGCAACCGTCAAACGCTTCCACTATGACTCACCATCAACCCGGAATTCACCTCACAAACTTCATCAATGCTTACAACTATGCCCGGCGGTTGAAAACATTGAGCGATCTTACGCCATATGAATACATTTGCAAAATGTGGACAAATCAACCGGAAAAATTCATTCTCAATCCAAACCATCATAAACAACCATGTCGGGTGGGTGGAACAAGAAGTATTGGTTTGAATAACTCTTACTCGATCGAAAGTAACTATCCGCCTCCTAACCGGAGCCAGACAGTCAGGAGGTACATACTTTGGGTCGCTTTCCTGTGAATAACACCAAGCTAAATTCAGCTATACGTCATCTTCAGTATGATAAAATTGAGAATCTGTTATGTTTTTCTGTCAGACAAGTAATTTTGTTTATAATTCCATATAATTGACAAGTAATGGTATCAACATCCGATATAGTTCGATTTTCAAAAGTAGGTGATCAGTTCCACTATAGGTGGGCCGCCCGACGTTGCCTCGGTTTGCTTGATCCCGGCTCACGGCTGGATTGTATCACAATTGAAGGCGTATCAAGTGATGAGGAGCCAAATGAAAATACCGGAACTGGAGAAGAGGTAGTTGACGTTGCCGAGTACTACGGGGACAGCACAATCAAACTTGCCGAGAAAATCTCTTATCATCAACTGAAGCATTCTTGCAAAGTAAGTCCCTCAACGTTAAGTGCATTGAGCAAGACCTTGAAGGGTTTTTTCAAAAGGTTTGAGGCCTGGAAAAAAGAAGCGGAAGATATTGAGCGGCAACAGGTTGAATTTACCTTCACAACCAACCGACCAATGGCAAAAGACGTACATCAATTGGTTGACAGGATAAAGAAGCGTACCATTAAATCAGATGACATCAAAAAATGGAATAAAATTAAGAAATATCTTGATACTGAAGATGACACACTCGCTTACGAATTCTTTTCCAATTTCCGAATTGATGATTGCAACGATGTTCACTGGGAACAACGAAACATCCTGATCCAGGAACTTGGTGGCTACATAGCAGGGTCGGACAAAGACGGAGCGGATCATCTGTGGAGGCTCGTTGTTGAAAAAGCATTGCCAGGCAGCCGTGAGATCACACGTGAAGACGTTCTGCGGGTCCTTAATACAAATGAAAGCGAATTATTCCCTGCACCGTGTCTGATAAAAGACGGAGAAGAGCATTTCGCTCGGGAACAAGAAGACGAATACCTACACAAAATCCTTGCGAGTGACCATCGACCCATGATCATTCACGCCGAGGGAGGGGTCGGAAAAACTGCTTTGGCGAGAAGAATAAGCCGTCGAATGCCAGACCACTCCGTTGCAATACTCTATGATTGCTTTGGCAATGGTGCATATAGGAATGCAAGTAAACGGCGAGATGAGCATAGTGTTGGGCTGGTGCAAATTTCAAATGAACTGGCAGCATTAAAACTTTGCTACCCTCTCATTCCGTCTGTCCATGCTAAGCCTGCTGATTATCTGAGGGCATTCAACTACCGTCTCAAACAAGCAGTTAACGTCTTAAAAGGTGGAGATCCCGACGCCAAACTGGTGTTACTTATTGATGCAGCGGACAATGCAGAAATGGCGGCAGAAGAATATCGTGAGCGGGCCAGTTTCGTGAAAGACCTAATCAGGGAAAAGTTGACAGATGGTGTTGTCCCGGTATTCCTTTGTAGAACTCACAGAATTAAAAAATTAGATACGCCCCCTGATTATTGCGACCTGCCATTGCAATCACTTTCGGAATCAGAAACAGAGATACTACTCAAAAAAAGATTTCCAGAGGCAACACGAAATGATATTCGCGAGTTCCATCGACTGAGTTCGCAAAATCCACGTGTTCAGGCGATGGCATTGGAGAAAAATTTAGACTTACCTCAGACGTTATTAATGCTTGGGCCAGATCCAACTACTGTTGAGGATACAATAAGAAACATATTCGAACAGTCATTAAGGCAACTTCTTGATAATTTACCCAAATCAGAGGTGCCAGAAGTAAATATTTTATGTGAATCCCTCGCGGCTTTAAGACCATTTATTCCGATTGAAGTACTATCGCTGGCCTCCGGTATGGATGAGGGTGCTATACGTAGTTTTCTGGTGGATTTGGGACGCCCGTTGTCTTTGACCGGAAACGCTGTTCAGTTTTTTGATGAACCCTCAGAAACATGGTTCCGGGAAAACTATAAACCGACCAAAGATAAACTCATCACGTTCATCGATAGGATAAAACCTCTTGCTACTGAAAACAGCTATGTGGCTTCTGCCCTGCCTCAACTGATGTTAGAAGCTGGCCAGTATGACGAACTGGTTGAGTTGGCACTTGGAGATGAAAACCTTCCTACAGAAAATCCCATAGACAGACGCAATGTATCTTTACAACGTTTGCAGTTCGCCCTCAAAGCAGCACTCAGAATGAAACGTTATGATGACGCAGCAAAACTAGCCTTGAAAGCTGGTGGAGAGACTGCTGGAAACGATCGGCAAGAAGCACTGATACAGGCAAATACTGATCTGATTTCACATTTGTTACCAGGTTATAGCCTCAGGGAAATTATTGATCGGAAAACCTTTTCAACAAGTTGGCACGGCGGACACTATGCTTATGAAGCATGCCTTCTCTCTGGCTGTGAAGATACGTTGCCCGAATCCCGCAGCTATCTTCGCCTCGCATATCGCTGGGTAGACAATTGGTCAGGTTTATCTAAAAAGGATCGTAAAACTTCGGAAATAAACGACAATGACATTGCCGAGATGGCAATGTGCGAACTCAACCTCAATGGGGCTAAGGGATTTATAGGAAGACTCAGCTTGACATCAAGAAGTGTAGCGTATCGTGCTGGTTCGATTGTGATTCGAAGATTAGTCGATCTGGGTAAATATGATTTGATTGATCAAATTGCCGCACATTCGTCAGGCAACCCTTTCATTTTACTGGCAATCGTGAACGAACAAAATCCAGTCCTTCGTTATTCTGACTCAGTCACTGCCAAAATTGTGCTTGATAGTCTAGGCAAATATGCTCAAGAAATAGAAAAGAATCGGACAGGGCTATCGCCAGTTCTTTCGGTTGTGAACTCGGTAGTGCAAGCAGCCATAGTGCATAAAGTCCGGTCATACGGCGAGATCGCAGATATCCTCGACATCTACATTCCACCGCCAGAGACATACTATTTCAGCAGGCATTCCGATGAACCGAGGTTTACGATCTTGCGGGCCAACTGTTTGAGAGCAGCCTTGCGTGAGGAAGATATTGGGGGGTTATCAGACTTGGCTAAACCCAATATAAAAAAGCTGCTTGAAAATAAAAACTACTATCATGATAGAGATACACAAGATTTTTTGGAAGATGTTAGAGCAGTCCTGCCTTGGCACAAATTATGGACTGACGCATTACTGGGCAAGGTAGAGCCAAAAAATATCGATAAGGAAATTGAAAAATGTCGTTCAGTGTCAAACAGTGCTGCTCATATTTATCATCGTGATGATTGTGCCACATCGGAAGAGATTTCTCGGCTCTGGATAGAAATCCTTTTATTGATCGACTCCAACTCTGCAAGAATGGAGAAGTTTTTTGAGTGGAAATCCTCGCTCAAACAAAAGATGCTCACCCCTGCATTAATAAGGCTGGCGAGGCTTTGTACACACAAAAAAAATGCATATACTTTTGTTCAGGAGGCGTTCGATATTATCGATCAAGACCGCATGGATGCGGAACAAAAGGTTGATTCCTATATTGATATATCGAGGGCTATTTGTGCATTAGACCCAGAAGAAGCCAAATACTATTTCGACCAGGCCGTAAAAGTGGCCGGGAGGATTGGGCAGGAGAATCTGGACCGTTGGTCCTCGTTACTTGAGCTATCGCTTGCGGCATCGGAACCAAACAAACCGCAACCTGAGTTGAGTTATAGGCTATCCCGTGCTGCGGAATTGGTCTACCAGTATATAGATAACAAACATTATGACTGGGAAGAAATAATAGAGGGAATCACAAAACTTTGCCCTTCTTCAAGTTTGGCAATTCTGAGTCGTTGGAAAGATCGATCGTTTTGCCGGGTCCACGAACAGTTTCCACGGGTAATTCGACACCTGGTTGAGTTGGAACAGCTCGCACCCTCCACGGCATTGGCACTTATTGGCTATCAATACGATTGGTCAAACACCGAATTGGTACAGTCAGCAATCAATTCTGTTAAAGACAAAGAGAGGCAGAAAGCACTCTTTGAGCATGCCTTGCGGTATATTGAAGTCAGAGGGGCTGAAGCGGGTGATTGGAAATATTTCACAAAAACTGCAGCACAAAAAGGTTGGAAGGACTACGATTTTAGTCCCTATCTGCGTCAATCCGAGGCCAAGGAAATACTTGAAGAGAGGAAAAATAGCGGGTCGTTGAACAATTACGAACCGAAACCTGATCCACTGAAGGACTGGGACAATATATTTCAGAATCTGGACCCAATATCTACAGCATCAATACAAGCATCTTATCGCAGGTTTAATGACGGCGATCCGCCATTCCACACAGAACGTTTTTCCAAACAACTTTTTGACCGTGTCCTATCAGGTTCCGAGGCAAACGCATTATCAGCAATTTTCAATATCCCAGATTTCAGTCTGTACAACTTACGTGACATTTATGAAGCAATTCCCGAAAATTGGTTATCACGTAATCATATTCGCACGTCACTTGCAAAAATTACTGAGAATGTATGCAAAACGCATTTCTACAAAATTGCGAAATCCAGATATTACCAAGCTCTTCCATACGAGGTTATTACTCGATGTTCGGGGGTTACAGAGCAACAAATATATCAATGGGTCGTGGAGGCCAGTGCCGAGAATCCTCTTATCCTTGGTTCTGGTCGTCTCTTCTCTCTTGTAGGATTGATAGCACCAGATCTCACGAAGCAACAAGCAGCAGATACGTTAGACTACGGGCTAAAATTACTCGAACAGGATATGAATAAGACTGATGGAGATGGAGATTGGTCTTCTGGTTTACATCCTCCTACGGAAGTCGACGCTTCTTTGGCAGGATACATCTGGATATCCCTTGGTTCACCTCACACAGCAGAACGTTGGGAAGCTGCTCACGTTGTTTGCTTACTTTGTGCGTTCGATTGTCAAGATGTATTGGATCATCTCTTGATTTTTGCTAATGGCGGAGACCCAGCTTCTTTTCATGATTTGACGCTTCCATTTTACAATTTAAGTGCAAAACTTTGGTTGCTGATCGCATTACGAAGAGCTCTCAAACTTGGAAATACAAAGGCTGTGCTTCGTTTCGAGAGTTTTGTTCGCCAGGCATGCAATCAAACAGAATGTCATGTGATGTTGCGAGGTATAAGCGCCAAAATCCTTTTGGAGTTACATTGTGACAAGGCAATCAAACTGACCAAAAAAGAAGTTGAACGGTTGCAATCGATCAACGCTTCCAAGCGTGAAGTAGTTGTCTCTGATAGCTACAGTAACAAGATACCTGTAGAAACACCAGGACCGAAATCAGATGAGAATAAATGCTATTTTAGACGCGATATTTCGGAATACTGGTTTAAACCTTTGGGGCAAATGTTCGCTTTTGGTACTGATGAAATAGAGCACAGGGTTAATATTATTCAGGATGAATTCCATGTTTTTGAGCAAGATGGTCGGAATGACGACCCACGGCACAAACGTCGATTGTATGGAGAATCTGAGTTAGGTCACTCTCATGGTTCATATCCCTGTTCTGAAGATTTGTCATTCTACCATTCATATCATGCCATGATGATGGTGGCTGGTAAATTGATCGATACCGCTCGGCGATATCAATACAAAGAATATCCAGATGAGCTTGAAGAGTGGATAGACAGGCATCAACTTACCCGTGCCGATGGACTTTGGTTAGCTGATCGCCGTGACCCGAAACCAACTGAAGTACCTAAATGGAAATCTGATAAGGAAATCGACAACTGGTGCTCCTCAGTTACAAAAGATCGCTTGTTGGATGCAATTGAATTTGGTGATGAAAAAATTTGTGTTTGGGGTAGGTGGAATTATTCAGATTCAAGCAGGAAAGAAAGCATCAATATCTCAAGTGCACTTGTAAACACAGAGCATGCCCATTCGCTGCTACGCACACTCCAGACAACTCCAAATCCACATGACTATTATATCCCAACAAGTGGCGATGAGCTTGAAATTAATTCAGGGCCATATCAATTGAAGGGTTGGATTTTGGAAACTTCAGAAAAGAATAGGATTGATGAGTATGACCCATGGGCGGGTGATATATTATACCCACCGCTTCATCCGGCAAAGTGGTTTATCAAAAAAATTGATTTACAATCGGACTATGAACGTCGATTCTGGCGATCGTCTACATCAGACGAAAAACCAATCCTGTTCTCTTATACATGGGGCCGTAAGCCCACAAAGAACGATTACGTTAGCCCCGAATCTGGTTCCCGTTTGATCGTCGATAAAGGAAGCCTGAAAAGCTGGTTGTCGTCAATCGATATGGACATGATTATTGAAATTAAAATCAGGCGAGATCATCGACAGGATTCCTATCAGCAACGGCAAGAAGAGACCGCAGTGCCATACACATTAATAGTGATATTTAGAGCAAATGGAAAAATTGAAACATTATAACGACGTGATTGCACTTGGGCGTTTGCTTGTAAGGGAACTGAGCCTGGAACAGTCTGTGGACACGTTAGGCCGATGGATGGCCCATCACATTTCTGAACTGATTTCCGACGCAGAAAAAGCAAAGGGAGGTAAAAAATCCGATGCTCAAGATCGATGCTGCGAAGCGGTTCTTGCTTTGTGGAAACATGTCAGTGTTTTTCCGGGAGGACATCGTCCACTTGAAAATATTCAACCACTTTTAGCGACTATTCAAGCTCTTGACCCAGACAGCAAAGCCTGCTTTTTTCAATCAAAATACCAATCCCAAATTATGCAGCCCGACCTATCTGATGAGGGGAAGAACTGGCTAGAACTGTCACATGGGATTGACTACTCAGCCCGTCTCCTTATCGGCATGTGTCTTAAAAAAGTTGCCAATGAAATAGCGACAGAAAATCTCGAATTGCTAGAACTCACAAAATCTCTCGATGCAGATATTCCCATAACTCAAGTGATGCAAATTTTAGCAGATGAGCCAGAAAAATCAAAGGAAGAACAAGAGGAAAAACTCGCTCGCGATACAATCCAGACCCTCAAAAACAGACAGGAACGACTGGGAAAATTGGTTAAACTATCCGAACTTCTTGCATCATCTATTGAAAATGACATCAAAAGCATTGAGGTTTCGTTGAAAAAATAATTTGTAAAAGGCTTGACTTGATCTGACACTGTGGCCTTTTCACCGGAGTGAATTTGCAGCAGCACATCTCTTGCGAGAATGTGGTTATCCGTTTTGATGGTGGTGCGAACCAAACCATTGAAACAATGAAAATCACAATGTTGAATACTAACGATAGTATTGCTGAGCCTGGCGGAGGAGTTGGGTAACGTTTCCAAAGCCTGTCAGGTGATGGGCTATTCGAGTGACATATTCTACGTCGGTATCCTCAAAGGCGTAGGCCGGGTCTACAGCAGACTTATATCGACACCTGTTGCAAGGTTGCTCATGCAAAGTTGTACACCACCAAAACCAAGGTCAAACACCCTCAAACCAATGGCATCTGCGAATGGTTCCACAAGACAATCCTTCAGGAATGTTATCAGATTGCGTTCAGGAAGAACCTGTATGAAACCATTGAGCAATTGCAAGCTGATCTTGATGACTGGGTAAAGAAATCCGGAAGGAAAAGCTTGTATACCAAATCTGACTCGACAGATCATCGCCCCAAAACAGCTAACTGTCAGATCAAGTCTGAACTTCTACATGCTGCTTCAGTTGTTGAGTTTCCGTACAACTGATATTTCTGGTGTATCAAGCCCGGATTTTAATTGTTGAATTGGTTTGGCATATTTCATACCAAGTGTGCTGAATCCGCTATCGCACGTCTGAAAGTACAGAAACCGGTTCTTGTGCTTCGCCTGATACTGATTTGCGAGTTTAGCTCTTTGCTTGTTCAGGGAGTATTTTTTCCAACTATCCCCACGCAACCAGTCAAGTCGCAATATGATGTTGGGGCTCAGCGGAAAAGGAATGACAGCTTGTTGGTGTTTTAATCCAAAACCATAGTCTCGAGAGACGGAGGCAGGGCCACCACTCACCCAAAACACCGAATTATCACTTGTAATCAACTGTTGTTCGTCGCTTATTTCAAAAGTCCAGTTCATCTCGACCATGATAGCGGCGAGTAGTTTGCTTTGTTGGAAAGCTAATAGCCCAACTCGGCGATCAACATCCATTTTGTAGTTATCTTTGTTTTGCAAGAGTTCCTGAACTTTCACATCAACCTCAGTGAGCTGACCCAACTCTTCCTTTTTCTGATTTTCGTGTTTCAAGCTATGTGCACCCATCCAGTCTGCCGTTTCACCCATATATATTGCAAATTGTCTGAGTTGAGCGGGGCTACGAGCAAACATCGTTGCCAGAAAAACTGCAAAATTTGTTTTTGCCTCAAGTTCCAATTTTTTGCATGCCAGGAGATCGGGTAAGATTGATGCGGCTATGCTTTCTATTTTGGCTAAATTATCTTCGATAAAATCGATACGGCTACCATTCTCGTTTTCGGGCGAATAGATGTTGGTCTCGTAACCGGTATTTTCTGGCGTCGTTTGTCTCAGTGCATCTTGGTCGGAGTCATGTGTCCATAACTGGCCGTCTTTGTCTATGAATGTCCGCAGATAAAAGCGAGGAACAAAATGTTGTTTCTTTGTGCGTGCCATTTGAAATTCTCAAATAATTATTCTCTCGACCTCATCCAGTGAAACTTCATCACTCGTTCGATCATATAGCTTGGTAGTTTTCGGGTCTGAATGGGCTGCCATTCCTTGAGCATGTTCCAGGGCACCGCCTGCATTGAGATAGGCCGTAATGCCTGTTGCTCTGAACGAGTGATTGCCAATTTTTTCCATGATACCAGCTTGGTGCACTCGACGTTGAACCATATGCCAGGCATTGACCCTGTTGAGTGATCTCTCAGTCAGTTCGCCTGATCGACCTTTGCCCGATCTGAACAACAAAGATTTTGGTGTGCCTCTTAATTCAGCGATATCCAAATAGTCATCGAGATATTGCTCCAGGGTGTGATGAACGGGCATTTCATGGCGTTTGCCACCTTTCTCTCGCAACGACAACCACCATCGTTTGCCTCGTGGAGCATAGTCTTCGACCCGACAGGATAGAGCCGCTGAGATGCGTGCAAAGGAAAACACCATCAGACCGATGAGTGCACGATCGCGATAAGCGACGGCATTCTTGAGTTCTATGGAGTCGATTAGTTCACGCACTTGTTCAGGCATTAACACCGGAGTCTTGCCAACTTTTTGGGAATGAGCTGGTCCTCGAACTGCGTGAGCAGGATTAGTATGCAGAATATGGCCGGTTACCAACCAATCAAACAGCATCCGCAACGCAGCCAAGTGTTGTTTAACAGTTGGAGTTTCATAATCGTTGGACATTATTTCGACATAAGCACCAATATGGATGGGGTCGATATCGATCAACTCACCAATTTTATTTTTGTCTGCCCACTCGAAGAATGAACGGCATGCCAGGATATAGGCTGCACGCGTGTTCTTGTTCCGGATTGTGACAGCAAAGAACTCCAGGAAGCGTTTAGTGGCGTTTTCGCCAGCGTCACCAATCATGCGAGGCACGACCAACTCACTGCCGGTAGTGGGTAATTGGATATTGTAATCAATGATCAGGTTGTTGGCCATATGATATCCGTGCAAATCAGTTTGTTATTTAATATAACATAACGTCCTTTATGTTATATTAAATCTTTGTCCTGCCCAACAAAAAATAGGTGCTTTTTTGAGCAACGGATTTTTTGAATAAAGAGGTCTATTGACAAGGTCGCTACTTATAGTGATGCTAAAGGGGTGCAACGATGTACGTAAAATCATCAAGCGACTCAGCTGGACCACTAATCCTCGCCGTTGTGCTTACAACGACTTTGTCCCACGCCGAAACAAAAATCGGAGCAATTTTCGATCTCACTGGTGACTTGAATATCTATGGCATTCAGCAGAACAATGCTCTCAATCTTGCTGTTGAAAGTGTCAACGCTGCAGGTGGCGTGAACGGGCGAACCAGTCACAATTGTTGGCTATGACGTTCAATCTGAACTTGCCAAATACACACAGTTTGCTCAGATATCTGTTCTTCGCGACGGCATTTCTGCAATGTTTGCTGGTCTGACCAGCTCGTCACGTGAAGCCATTTGTCCGATCTTCTGTAAGGCCAATATTACTTATTTCTACTCATCACTTTATGAAGGTGGTGCTTACGATAAGCAGACATTTGTGACTGGTTCATCTGCATCACAACAGTTGAATGTTTTGATCAAATGGGCAGTTGAAAACTACGGCAAAAAAATGGGAATTATATCTCAAAGTAACATTTTTCTGTGGGAAATTCAGGCTCAGTGAGATTTCACTGGAAGCATGTTATTTCTTTTTGGATCACCAAAATGGTACTTTGAGATATAATTCCCTTTTGTTGACTGGCATCCTGATCTCCTGATTTTTAGCCACAAAAAAGATAAAATCCCGAAAAAATTCCAAAAATTTTTCTTCACCGGGAGTGAGTTGGTCGTGCCTCGCATGATTGGTGACGCTGGCGAAAACGCCACTAAACGC
>JACSEM010000017.1_pt1 | contig 14920 bp, 18 predicted proteins | sample 8225391 | NCBI WGS metagenome assembly JACSEM01 (sample SAMN15704306, study PRJNA253121) | viral metagenome | isolation source: viral DNA from sea star tissue collected in USA, Friday Harbor and Canada... | host: Evasterias troschelii | collected 2013 | reverse complement strand
TTTAAAGTAACGTAATCTTCAACATTGCCTCCAGTGTCTTTCATAAAGCTTATTAGCTTTTCTACGTTTTCAGGAATATGCATATCCCTTTTAAATGGCTCAGTTGTTGGTTTTACTTCTTCTTTCTTTTCGACTGGAGCTTCGTTTATTACCGTGACCTCTTTGTCCTCATTTTTGTTTTCGACAACTTCTTTGGTAAGCTCTTCAAGTCTTGGTTCGGATGCTCTCTCCTCCACTTTTTCCACATCTTTGGTTTGTTTATTTTCATCCACGACGACTGTGCTTGGCTTTGAAACGGCATCTTCTTCTTTTTTTAAGTTTATTCTTGTAGGTTCGTTGTTGCTAGATAGCTTCTTTGGTCTACCCGGCTTTCTTTTCATTTTAAGTGGTTCTTTAGTATCCACGTCTGCTTGTACTTTAGCCATAATATAATATAATATAAGTTATTAAATGTTTAAATCCTGATTTTGTTCAAAATTTATTGGTAATAGATTGTTAGATTTTTGATCTGCTATAGCACTTTGTTGTGTGCCAACTATTTTAGTTCGCCTATCTTTTCTATTTTCTATTTCTTGTTCTCTGTCAGCTTCTCTATTAACTTTCTGCTGACCTAGTTGCATGTTATAGTTAAACTCTAACTGCATTAATTCTCTTTTTATTTGAGCGTCAACTCTCATTCTTTCAATTTCAAACTGCGACTTTCCTTTTTCAAACTTAAGTTTAGTGTCGATTTCAGCTTGCCGCTTTTGCACCTCAGCCATAGCTGCAGCTTCACTAGCTTGAGCATTGGCAGCACCTTGAGCTTCTATGTTAGCTAAGTTAGCGGCTTGAGCTGCTTCTGCTGCTTTTTTACGTTTTAGCTTAACCATTTGGTTAGCTAATTTTAAATTGTTTATTTGCCTAATATCTATTGCATCTTCAAGATTTATACTCCCACTTTGCAATGCAGCTTGTATGTTAGCTTCTAGTTGTTCTTTTTCTTTTTCATCTGGTACCATATCAAAGAAAATACCAAAATCATATAAGTGTATATTTTTTAAATCTTTTAGTTGGCCTACGTTCCAAGTAGATATACTATTTTTCAATGCTTCTTCTGTTAATGCAAACTCTACGCTATCAGCAGTTCTTAGAACTATATTTTCGCAAGTTCTTACAGTAAGATATAAATAAGCATTTAATATGTGTTTTGTAGCTGTATTAGAATTAGCAGCTGCTAGCTTTTGTAAACCTACTAAAGAATCTGAATTTGGCATACTACCATCTCTAGCTTCATTAAGTCCTGTTACATCTCTAAGCATTTGTAAGTAGTACTGATATGTAGATATTAAAGAATTTATTTTAGAGCCACCGTCACTTTTAACTAATTCTTGGATAGGTATTCTACCACCATTAGGATCACCTTCTGTATTCATAGATCTACCTAGTATACTACCAGTTTGAAAATACATATTAAGAGCTTCCTTGGCGTTATAGCTAGTTCCATTACCTAAATCTACTTCTGCTAAACCATCAACGTCTAAGTAAACACCATCAGGTATAACCTTAGATATTACTTGTTGTATTTTTAAATGTGTTAACTGTATCATATCGGCAAAGCCCATCATTCGGCCTACTAAACTATTTATTCTTCCTTGATACATTTGTGGTGCACATAAAACGTAATTCATATTAACTTTAACTAAATTAGATTTTGGCCTAGTCATATTCTCTGCTAATCTCCAATCTAACATCATATCATAACCTAATACTTTTGCTCCACTATATAAAACCTCTATTGATCTACTTACTCTTTCAAAATTATCATTAGTTGCAGGATTAAATGTATCTGGCTTTTCTAAAGATTTTTCTAAACCTGTGGCTGTTCTTTTTATTTTATAAACTTGTTCGCTATATGTTTTGTATTCAAAATACATAATATATATAGCATTACCATCTCTTCTACCGTTCCAGTTATATTGGTATCGACTATTGCCTTGGTATTGTTCTAATCTTTCTAATTCTTCATTTGTTAGATTAGGAAACTGTTTTTTACAGTCAGCTAAAGAAATAGCTTTTATTTCTCCTACATACCACAAGTCTTCAAAGTTAGGATCTTCTGAGTAAGAGTGGACCATGTGAGCTGGATCTACGTAGTCAACAGTAACACCCTCTGACTTATTCCAACTTGTTTTACAAGCACTCATACCTAAGACTACTAAGTCTTCTATTAATCTTTTCTTTGTTAAGTTATATCTATTTAATTCTAAAGTATTATTTATAGCTTCTTCACATGCTATTTCAGATGCCTGCTTGTAGCTTAACATCATGTGTAGGTCTAGTTCTTCTTTATTTTCAGGAAGTTCTTCTGGCTTTTGAGTATTAAATAAATTTATACCTATAGTTTGTTCTATTTGTTGTAAGAACTCTTTAGCTTGCATGTCTCTTAATATGTCTTCTGCATATTTAGATCTTGCTCTTCTTGATTCTGGATCTTGAGCAAATGCTTTTATATCATAAAGTTTATCGTCCATACCGTTGACAACTATATCTACAAATTTAGGTATTATAGGAACTGGTTTCCAGTCTAAATTAAGATATGATAAATCTCCATTTATAGCTAACTCATCTTTGTACTTCTGAACAGGTTGTTCAGCTCTAGCATATAATCTTCTAGTTCTAAAGTTATTATAATTAGTATTAAACCTGTTTTCAACACCAGATCTTGTTCCACTAAACCAATCACTTTCTATAGCTTGAGCAACTTGCTTGCCATAGTCTATGCTTTGTTTAATTTCGTCAGGCACAACCTGATCGGGAAAAGTAGAATAAGTGTTTGTTATTTTCTTCATTTATTTTATTATTTGTGAAAAGGATCCTTCATTATTATAGCGGCTTATGCCTAAATCTATTTTACTTTGAGTTCTTATAGCAGTTGGCCTGTATCTGTTCTTGTTACACGCCATAATAGATAATCCAGAACTAATAGATGCATCATACTTGGTTCTGTTATTTATATTAAAACCAGCCCAATCGTCTAGTGTTCTTTGAAAATACATATTACCATATCCAGTTTCTATTTGACCAACATAGTTTTCAATATAATTTTCTATAGCAGCTGCATGTGCTTGCTTAATATCTTCACTTGAGTTAGGTATTCCACCTATTTCTCTTTCTGTTGTAGATAATTTTGTGTATATCTTATCAGGTCTGTTCATACTGAAACCTCTGTAACCTCTTCTTTTTAAATAATACAATAGACGAGGTTTGTTATTTTCTGCTAGTATAGGCATCCCATAAAAATGTAGAGCCATTAGAACGTCCTCAAAAAATATCTCAGCTGTTTGAGGTCTTGATATATACTCAAGAAAAAACTGATTTGAAGGAGCATCTTCCATGCTAAACTTAGTTAATCCATGTAATGCTCCTTTACTACCCTTACCATCCACAGTACCGCTAATGTCGTAACTGTCACAGCCAAAAGCTCCAATGTGTTCGTTAGATGGATATTTGATTCCATTTTTTATAAATAATTTATTTTGTAAACTAAGTGGAGGTATCCAAGATATTAAAAATCTACCTTTATTATTTGGAAGAAATATAACTTTAGTATCTTTTATTCCATTTTCCCAAGCAAAATTACCTTTTACAACATCTATAGAATTATTTAACTCTTCATTAAAATCTATTTGTTGATATATTCTTGTTAAATTAAATAAACTATCTTTAGTTTCGTCTCTAAAGGCATGCTTCTCAGTTCTTGGAAACTGTCTGTAGTATTCATTTAAAGCATCTTGGTCGTGCTTGAGACCTTCGACTTCATTTTCCCAATGTTGTATGACGCCTGTCGTAATTGTAGTACCTTCAATTGTTTTGATTGGATTTGATCCTCCAACGAAGATAGGTAATCCATGAGTATCCATGAATCCTTCGTAGTTCCACTCCATAGGTATGAACAAGCTATAGAGCCCAGAAGCTGTCTGTCCGTTTTTATTTCTGTTATTAACGTCTGAATTGTTGTATAGTTTTTTGAAGTTGTCTCCACCTTTGTCTAATGCATTTGAAGTACTACCCATCATACATTTACCTACTATTCTTGATCCTAGTCGTAATGTAGTTTTTGTAACTCTCCAGTTGTTTAATATATTATCAGGTCTTTCCCATTTACCACTTTCATCATGAGCTAATAGCTTTAGCTTTTCACCATCATAAGAGTTATCACCTGTATTTTTCCAGTCAATAGTTGTATCAAGCCCATCTAGTTCCCTAAGCTGTTCATTCGACTCAAGCTTTCTTCTAGTAAGCTTTGATGCCGGAACACGATATGCCAGTTCAGTTTTTGGCCTGTCCATACCATCTTGAATGGGTTTAAAAAAGAACGGGTAGTTAACTGATATGGGTACAACTTTATCTGTGAACATTTTCTTGGCATCTGCTCCAGACTTACTGAGTATACCAAACCTTGAGTCAGTTGATATTGTAGCTTGATTAACGAGCTCTGATGAGGACATAAATGAAAATCCAGATCGTCTGTTTTTAAGATAGCACATTCCGTAACACCTGTTATCTGCTTTGCAAGCTTCCCAAAATATAAAGAAGAGTCTGTTTGACTCTCTATAGTCTGGTGCTCCAATGTCGATCTTTGACCATTGCAGGTACATATAATGAGTACCAGTAATGTAAGTATTAACACCATTGTTATAAAACCAAAATCCTTCTTCTCGTCTAGTAAATTCATTATCTATATAATCGTACCATTTTTCTTTAAAATCTAGTGGGTATTCTTCCCAGTCAAATCTAGTTTTTATTCTTTGTAACTCCTTAGGGTATTCCTCTCTTTCCCAGTATTGTTCCGATTTTTTTTCGCTTCGTTTAAACGGTTCACCTGTTGCTGGTAAAGCAATCCTGAGATTCTGTATTTCAATGACTTGTCCAATTTTTCCAGTTTTACTTATTACTATAAAATCATATTCCACATTGTATCCATATTCCCACTTGTTTAAACGGTTTTGGTTTTTTAATATTGTAGGATTTACAACGTCTTTAATTTCTTTCCAAAGAGTTTGTTCGTGGCTCACTTGCTTCTCCCTTCCGCAAAACCTTTAAAAACTTTTTGTTCTTTAACTTCTTTAGGTTTTTCATTTAATATATCCTCTTCTTCTTCTATTCTTTGCAGTATTTCAAAAGCATCCATAATACAAAGTTTTTTTGTAGCAGCCGCGTTTTTAAGTCTATCAGCTGAAACATCTTCTTCAGTATGTGTAATAATTTTTTCTTCAGCCACTTTAATCAACTCATCAACTGCTTTTCGCCCAGCTTGGATTATATTCTTTCTCGTTTCCTTCGTTCCCATTTAAAATAGCTATATCATTAGATTTCATACAATAGAGTCGTTCATTATTTATAATAAACTCAAATTCTGAGTTAGGTGTGAACGTTACACTTGCTCCAGTTGTTATTCCTAGAGCTTCTAAGGTGTTGTTACTATATTTAACTATACCAACATTAGGTTTTTCTTTATTGATGCTTAGAGTGTCAGTATTTAAAACTGGCATTAAAAAACAATAATCATTAAAAGGCTTATTGTTATACATGTATATTTGATCTACACTACATAACCATAAATTATCTTTAAAATATAGAGAACTATTTCTTTCTCTACCTTTGTTATCATACCATCTTCTAAAAATATTGTGGTGCACATATACAATGTCACCTACTTTTATTTTAGTTTCAAAAGCTGATGGCGTAGAAACAATAATAGCTTTTTTACTAACAAACTTATGATTTTTAATACTAGTGTTAACAATGAGGGTTTTATCATTGATCTTCTTTGCATTATCATACCTTTTACTTAATGGCTTAACAATAAAATTATATAAGCTTCTCATTAGTACTTTAAATCGTACTCTACTGATATTGCCATATTTTTATTAAATTTTTTCCACGGCAAAACTTCATTAGACTTGGTTATAAATATATTATAAGACTCATCTTTTTCATCGTGTAGTATATTAGATATTACATGACCTCCATAAACTTCTTGACCACACGAATAGTGCATAGCTCCATCTTTATAATCGGAACCTATACTTATTTTTCTAATATTAGACATTTTCTTTATCGTTTACTCGTTTCCACTTACCAGTGAGTAAATCAATACTTATTGATCCGTACTTCTCTTCTAATACTTTTTTAGTATTATTTACAACCTCGTTTGTGTCTGCCAACTCGTGTAATAATGCGTGTTTTTTAGACTCTATATAACCTATTTCAGCTAATATACTATTTACCTTGTCTTGCTCTTTTTTTACCTGTGTGAATTCTTTTTCATCAAGTATTCCAGAATCTACCGTTACTTTACTCATTTAATTTTATTTAATTTTATTGTTGTTAGTATATAGCTACGCAATCTGTTCCAACTTTTAATTTAGTAGCTAATATAGGCGTTTTATCACCTACAACTGTTCCTGGTTGTACATTTTTAAATATAACGTCATTACCAGCTTCTGTTGTTATAGTAATAGATTGTGCTGATCCACCGTTATATATTACAACACCTCTTTTTTCTGTGTTTGCTATCGCGCCTGTTCCAGCAGTTAAAGCTACGGCATCATGACCAAACATTCTTGGTTGAGCCATCATATTTCCTTGTAAACCGTCCATTTTTATTTATTTATTTTTGTTATTTTTTCAGCACCACGACTTCCGAAGTATGCTACGTAAACTGTTACCAGCAATGTTTTTAATAAGTTTATCCATGCTTCATCAACTTCGAACTGTAAATGAAAAGAATCCACAGCCATCATAAACACAGCTGAACCAGTTAAAAATATCAAAGCTAAAGGTCTAGTGTTTTTACTTAACCAAGAGTCTGACTTCATATCAGATCTCCATCTACTAGAAACCTCTTTCATTTCAGCTATATCTTGTTCTATAAGCTTCATAGCTTGTTCTTTATCAACCGCCTTAATCTTACTATCACTTGATATAAGATTTTTTACTACACCAAGTGTTCCTTGGTTAGGTAGCACATCGCCTAATGCTTGTAAAACCTTAGGAGCTTTGCTAGATAAAAAAGCACCTATTTTAGTCTCTTTAAATGATTTTTTTTCAGACATTACTTATTTGTTAATTTTTTTGTTAATTCTTCTCTTTTGTCTTCTAGAATATTGATCAAAATTAATATTTTTTGTTTGTTCTTGAGTTAATCTATCAATCTTACCTTGTCCAGTTACAGAAGGATAGTTAACTTTAAACTTATTTGCAAAGCTGTTATCCCCTTTTAAACTTGTAATACCAGCACCAGCATTTAACTGCCCAGTGTTATAAATATTCTCATCTTTTTTCAAGTTATTTCTATTGAAAGAAGCTTTATCAATAAAATCTTTTTCTGATATTACTTCACCGTTTTTAGTATATTCAAAATCTCTACCTTGCAATGCTTTAGTTTTTATTCTACCAATATTTTTTAAGCCTGCTCCTTCTACTGCTTGTTTTCTACCTTTTGTAGATCTTCTAGCATCTCTTCTATTTGAATATATTTTAGCCTTACTACCACGTTCTATATTTCCTCCAGTAAAAGCGTTTGAGTTTCTTTCTATATCACTATCTATTTTACCTGACATATCTAAATCTACAACACCACTTAGCTTTTGAACCGGTCTTTTAATTAATCTTTTTTTGAAAAGGTTACCTGGTTTTGCTCCTTTTTTCTGCCCTCTGTTTGTAGATAATTGTCTATTAACGCTTAGATCTGAAAGTTTTTCATTAACTTTTAAATCATCTTTAAAACGAGTTTCACCTTCAATATCTTTTATTTGTATCTCTGGAGTCATAACATTAACAAAATCAGCTTTGGTTTTGCTAGCGTCTAATTTGCCACTATTATCAGCTGCCATATCAGTTTTTACCATACCTTTATTAGCGTCGAAAGTTGCAGTATTAAACTTCTTAACATTGATAGGTTCAAATTTACTTCTACCACCTATATTAAATCCAAAATTTTCTACAGCAAGATCATCACTTTCTTGTAGATAACGCTTATCAACATATTTAGTATCTTTGTTATTTTTATTTATTCTAGGTGTAAGAGTACTAACTTGATCTGGATTATCACTTGGAAACTCTAAAGCATCGTACTCTTTAACGCTCATGTCTTTTAATCCTTTATTACTTCCTGGTATACCTGAAATAAGTAATCCTTTTTCAAAATCTTTAGAAGTGTAATTCTGTTCTTTGTTGACTGGATTAACACCAGAACCAAAGCCATAACCCCCTCCCTCAGCTTCATTATCTCCTTTAAAAGAATCTAAAACTCTATTTACATTTTTTTGATTTGTTTCGTTTAAAGCTTTTTGACTTGCTTTTAAATAATCAGCTTTGTTACTATACATCTCACCATCAAGGCCTTTAAAAGTAAAATCTGGATTTGTTGCTTCTTGACCTATAGATGTTAAACTATTTTCATTATAGTCTTTAATATCCTTAAATAATTTTTTGGCTTCTGTAACTCCTGAAGGAGTTGCATTTGGAGCAGCTCCAGTTATAACTGAAACATTACCACCTGGGCCTCCTTCTTTTTTAGGAAATGGAGAAGTATTCCAACTTTTTTTCATAGATGGCCCAAAGTTTTCATTATGAGATATTTTATTAACATCTGATTCTCTGCCAGGCTCGTGTCTTGATCCCATTTTTTGGAAAGCTAGTGGAGTATCTCTTTCGTACATGTTCGGAGCGCTATCTAATTTGTTTGGATTTGGTCTCATATCTTTTTGTTCTTGTTTTTCACCGGCTTTATAAGCTTCTTTTTCCCAAGGCAAGTTTCTATCAGACTCTTGAAAGTTAGATCTATCATGCTCCTTAACTTTACCTGTACTTATTTTTTCATAAACTTTTTCACCATCATAGTCTAGTTTACCTTCCATCATATCTTTCAAATGGTGATCTTCATGAGACTCTGCTTCTTTTCTAAGCTTAGAATCTTTAGGAATATTTTTATTAATGATCATAGTGCCATTTTTATTAGCTTTAGCAACTAATCCTGATTCGTCTTGAATATTGTCTGGTTGAAAAGCTACTTCGTATCTAGCAACTGGATCTATTTTTATAGGTGAGTTTAGTTTAAATTTAGCCATAGTTTTATTTTAACATTTCCATCTTTTTCTAGCTGCTTTACCTCTTTCACCAGTCCATCCTTTTGATCTAGCGCAAAATGATTTTCTTCTTTTAGCTGCTTTGCTACCTGGTTTAACCTTACCTGTTACAGGTGCTGATAAAGTGCTTCCTGGGTTTTTAGCTTTGTATTTTTTTCTTCCAGCGGCTGTCATACCAGCTCCTTCTTTTACTGATAAAAAGTTTCTACCTTTACCTTTTGTTGTTTTACGAAGCGAAGGACCACTTGATCTTGCACAGCTACCTTTTGAACCTGGACTTGTGCCAGGAACTCTTTCATAACCTTTCCAACAAGATAAACCGCTTATCATAGTTTCCTACCTTTTTTATCTACTTTAACTTCTTTAACTATAACTCTAGTACTAGGTTTTTTATTTTTTAAAGCTTCTAATTGTTTGTTCAATTCTTCTAATTTACCATCGTTTTCAGTGCCATCTTTGATTAAAGTAGAAATAACATTTCTTTCCTCAAACACAACATCGTCAACTTGCTCAAGCATATCAACTCTTTCTTTTAAGTCTATAATCATGTCTTTGTTCCATTTTTCTTTTAGCTCATATTCTAAACGAGACACTTCAACTGGTGGTAATGTTTTAGCTTCAGCTATGTCTTCTTGTAAAGTATAATACATTCCTACTATTGTAGCAGTAAACATTATTATCCCAATTACAGTTTTTATATCAATCTTAAACTCAGTGTTTTCAGATATTTTCATACTCCTCTGTAGCGTTAAATGATGGGCATGCTTTATTAGCAAACTCATTGTGTGAATAGATAATAGCCTCTGGATACATCGCCTTTAACGTTTTAAGGACGTGTAAGAGACTTTCTTTTTGGTCTTGTGTTCTAGTATCCTTCGGAGTCTTACCATCTGCTTCAACGCCTCCGCAATAGCATATACCTATACTATTTCTATTATGTGATTTGCAATGAGCTCCGATTCGGTCTATATCTCTACCTTTCTTTATAGTTCCATCTAGTTCGATGTAGAAATGATAACCGATGTCACTCCAGCCACGAGAATTAATATGCCAGTCTTTTATAGTTTCAACCGGTATGTCTTGTCCTTCCCTAGTAGCGGAGCAATGTATAATAATTTCTTTTACTAATCTCACTTTTTATTTTTTAATAGATACCACTTATGAGCAGTGTAACCTAATGTTGTTAATAACAATAGTATAGATAATACAGGCTCTAGCCAACCTAGGCTAACAACCGTAGCTGAAGTTATATTTAAACAATACAGCTTTAGATCGTCTAATGTATTCATCTTTGAGCTAATAAAACAGAGTTACCTTTATAAGGAACATTGTCTATTTTTAATGTAGTTTTTATGTTAGTGTTATTAGATACCATTGTTCTAGTACCTACTGATTTGCAACCGCAGTTAAGTTTTTTACCTGCTGGTTTTTGATATTCTCCGTAACTTGGCATAATTATTTTTTTTATGATTTACAATATTCGTGTATATATATAATCACGTATATTTTTTTTACTTTTACAATATTATTTTAATTTTGTACCTTTTTTGGCTCTTTGATTTTTAGTTCTTAGCTTTTTAGCTTTTTTAATATCTACACCACCTTTATTATTTGCTGTCATAGTTTTCTTTACACTTCCATCTCTTTTATATTTTGTGTAAGTTCTAGTAGCATTATCTTTAACATCTACTTTAACAGCTTTTGTGCTTAAACTTCTTGGATTTCCAGTGTATCTAGTTTCTTTTTTAGTACCTGAATCTTTTTCAGTAAATTCTGATTTTTTACTACCGTCTCGTCTATATGTTGTAGTAGTTTTACCACCTCCACTTCTTTTACCAACTTCAGTTCTAGTTCCACCAGGTGTAAACTCAAAAGGAGAATACATACCAGGTGCAGCTTCTATCTTAGCTTTTAAATGATCAGGTAGTCTATCTTGATTACCAACTAAAGCTTTACTTGGTCCATCACTATACATTGCAGCTGCTTCATTTAAGAACAAGTTTTCTCTATTTATTCCAGTAGCTCCTGAACCACCTTGACCAGTAGAAGTAAATGTTCCAGCCGGACTACCAACTCCTGAACTAATACCAGCACCTACTCCTGAACCTACTCCTGAACCTACACCTGCCGGAACCATATTTGGTGGCATTACTGGGTCTGGAGCTTGACTGCTACTAGCTTTAGTACTAAAAAATTTATTTTGAGCTTCTGTACTAGCTGCTACTTTATTGGCTGGTTGATTAATATTAGGGTCACTAGTTAATATGTTGGAGTCATAACCTTTACCAGCTCTATTAGGTGTTACTGTTGTTGTTGGATCACCATAGCCCGTAGCTTGTTGTTGGTTTTGCATAGGCTGCATAGTTTGTTTACCAACTAATTTAGAGTTTTGTTCTTGCATTTCAGAACCTGCTGTTACAGCGTTAAGTGGCGATACCATTGGAAAGCCAGATCCTTTACTATTTACTTGTTTCATATTTTTATTCATTTGTGGACCTCTTCCTAGAGGGTTTTTTATCATTTGTAATTTTTTCTTTTGTGTTGGAGTTAAATATTCATTTTCCGTAGGATCATTAAATGGTGCTTGAAAGTCTGTCCAACCAGCACTACCATCAGAAACCCTAATTCTTTCCATAGGTTTATTTTCTTCTTCTGATATTTCTTGAGCAAATGAAAAATCACCTGGATAACCTTTATTGTCTAAATCTCTTGCTTTTTCTTTCATTCTTTCGTTTAGATCCGGCTTTGGGTCATTATACTTTACATTTGGTTTTTTATTGCCTCTTCCTAGTGGATTAAAAATAGCATCTTGTTTCTTTTTAATTAAACTATTTTCCATAAACATAATATCAGCATTAGCTGAGGCAAGTTTCTGCCATCCCGGTGAATCTTTACCGTCAGGCGCTGATACTATGCTTTTAGGTTTTAAAGCGTTACTACCTAGATTAAAATCTTTATCCATCTTTTTGACTTTAGCAGCTTGCTCATCCATCATTAATTTATTCTTATAGTCTGCAGGATTAAAGCCTTCTTTTTTAGCTTCTTTTCTAAAATCTTTTTCAGTTTGAATTTTATCTGTAGCATCTTCATAAAACTTTCTTTCCTTTGCTGTAATATCTTTAGTACTTGCTTTAGATAATTTTTTGTTTCTACGTAATTCTTTATTAAAATCTTTTTCTCCAGCTCTACGATTTTGTCTTAAACTTTTTCTAGTTACTGGACCTTCTGTAGCTTCTTGTTTAGTTTTCTCTCCTTTGTTTACTAGATCTACAGTTTTATCATCTGTTTTTTTAGTATCATCAACTTCGTCAACTTTTTCACCGTCTGCAGTTTGACTATATATAGAACTAATATCCGGCATTTGAAAATTTGTCGGATTATAATTTTTAGTAGCTCTTTTAGGATCTCTAAAGCTGGCAAAGGGACTTTCTTTTTTATATGGCATTTGTTCTTGTTTTATCTCTGTTAACGAAAGATATAGCCTTAGCGGTAACTTTAAAAGAGTACTTGTTATTTGACTCTAGTTTCCTCAAAGGCATATCTTCCTCACCCAACATTATACGGTACATACGACTTATTAGTTGTTTACACTTATACGAAACTTTATATATATGATATTTTTGAGTTGTGCGGTTTCTTTCTCGCCACACTGTAATCCACCCTTGTTTCAATAATCTGTTCCAGCGTCTGTTATCCCAACTGTATGAATACGTACCTTGTTTGAAATCTTGTTTAGTAAAATGTTCTATAGCATCTAAGTATATTAGCAGCTCTAAGTCTGCATCGTTTAAATCACTTGTCTTGCAAGCCCATTTTCTTATTATTCTATAATGTTTTAATAAATTTAATTCTTTTAAATCTTTAGAAGTTAATCTTCTCATTTATTTTTTCTAGCTTTTCTTTTAGACTTTCTATTAGATTTTTTAGCTGATCTTTTGTTTTCCCTTATAGATTTTTTATCATCTCTTTTATCTTTTCTAGCATCTTTTTTAGCATCTCTTTTATCTTTGCCTTTTAACCCAGCATCTTTGATGGCTTGTTTTTTATTTTTAAACTCATCTTTAGCAGCTGCTTTAGCTTCTTTTTTAGCATCTCTTATTTGACCTTTGTTCTCTCTAGATTCCTCTCTTCTTTCTTTACCTGTCATTGTAGGATCAAACTCGTCATCAAAGCTATCTGCTATGTTTTCACCTTGACTAAGACTTTCTCTTTCTCCTTCCGCTACTTCTGCTTCTTCTTCTGCTTTTGCTTCTTCTTCTGCTTCCTTATCGGCTTTTGCTTTTTCAAGTTCTGCTTTTTCTTTTGCTAGTTTTCTTCTTTGAAAATAAGAATCAACTTCTTCTCTTGAGTAGTCAGTATCAGAAGGAACTATATCTTTATCTGTCTTAGCAGCATTAGCAGCATCTGCGCTATTTGGATCTTCAACACTTTGTGGTTTCTCTTCTTCTTCTTCATTAACGTTAGAACCTATAGTGACAGCAAAAGGTGAATTACCACCTTTTACCATATCCTTAAATGTGCTTGAAAAACCTGATCCTTTATATTTACGACCTTTACGTAATCTACTCATATTTACAAAATTACTACAACATCAAATTCTTTAATGACTGTATAATGTTTATTTTCTATTTCAATACCAAAACCAGCGCTTTTATCATAGTATATATTATCGCCTTTTTTGATATGATCTACGGCTGTGCCTGTGTTAATTACACTTGCCTGCCTGTATCTTATATCTTCACGTTGCTTATCAGAAAGTATTAAACCACCCTCTGTTTTAACGTTTACTTCTTTTAATGGTTTTATAACTATATATTTACCTACTGCTTTCATGCTCTAATATTATTAATAACACAATCAGTTGATAATATAGTTGTAGCTACTGAAGCCGCGTTTTTCAAGGCGCTTTTAGTAACCAACAAAGGATCTATAATTCCGGCTTTTACCATATCTACCGTATTTCCTGTAACCACATCTAATCCTTTACCGTCTTCAAGCTTTTCTAATTTTTCAATACCTGCGTTACTTAATATTAACTCATGTGGTCTTCTTATTGCTTGATACAATATTTCTTCACCTATACAAGTTGGTTTCAAATTAAAACTAGCATTTAATAAGGCTATACCACCACCTGGTACTATACCTTCTTTAATCGCGGCTTTTGTAGCGCAAATAGCATCTTCAACTCTATCACTTTTTTCTTTTAACTCAACTTCTGAATTAGCACCTACCTTAACAGTAGCTACTTTAGCTTTTAACCTAGCTAATTGAGTTTCTATTTTAACTATAGACCTAGCGTTTTTATTATTTTTTAATTGCTTCTCTAAAAAATCTATTTTATCACTTACTAAATAGTTGTCTGTTAAATCTACTTTTATAAGAGTATCGTACCTACTTGTTGTACTTTTTAAACAAAATCCCAAATGTTCTGGCTGTATAATGTCCATGTCATCACCAAGATCTTCATTTATTAAAGTAGCTCCGGTCATTAAGCACACATCGTCAAGTATGTCTTTTTTAGAAACACCATAAGCAGGTGCGTCTATAACATTTACTTTTATATTTCCCTTAACCTTATTCATTGCTAACGCACTTAAAACTTCAGGGTCAACGTTTGCTATTATTAATAAATTTTCATTATTTTTTATAACATACTCTAGTACTGGTTGTATTTTTCTAATATTTTCTATATGAGACTCTACAACTAAAACTCTAGCATTGTTAAGTTCTGCAACGCCTTTATCTTTATCTGTTATAAAGTTAGAATTAGTTAAACCTTTTTGATACTG
>JACSEM010000016.1_pt1 | contig 15362 bp, 16 predicted proteins | sample 8225391 | NCBI WGS metagenome assembly JACSEM01 (sample SAMN15704306, study PRJNA253121) | viral metagenome | isolation source: viral DNA from sea star tissue collected in USA, Friday Harbor and Canada... | host: Evasterias troschelii | collected 2013 | reverse complement strand
ACTTTAAACTTGCCCTTCATCATGAGTGAGTTGATCTCATAGATACCCGGCTCAACTGAATTGCCACCATCAGGCCATGTAGTTCTGTAGTCTAATAGGTTGAAACCTGCTGAATCATAACCGTCTTTCTGCTGCTTACCGCTGCCTTTCTCAGTGTTAAGCCCATCATGAGGCCATGCCACCGGGCAATCCTTCATCCAGTCTTTAACCGCCGCCCACGCCATTTCTGGAAGTGTTTGTGATTGCTTCCATACTCGGGTGACGTAGTGCTCATCTGTTTCAGGGTCAAATACTAATTGAATCTGTGATTGCGGGTGATCCCAACCAAAGTCCATCCCACCTATTACCATGAAGTGATCAGGAATTGGGAACGGGTCACAACTAATAAACTCTTCGCTTAGGTCATAGATTCGACCATGGCCAAGCATCGGAACGCCCTTAGTACGCATGTCTCGTTGGTGTGCTGGTATCAACTCTAAACCCCTAGTAATCTTTTCAGGGGTCATATGTGGAGCATCTTCCCAACCTGCACGAATCATGCATTGACTCTTGGCTGGTGTATCCATGAAGTTAATAACAAGCTCAGTGCGTCCATTCTCAGGCGTGAACGTGAGAATCATGCGACCGCCCTTGCCCTTATCACCATTTGTTAGACGGGTAATTACTTGCGGCCTGATAGTTTGGTCTTTAGGTTCTTCATCGATATGCGCCCAATCGACAACATCACCCATTAGAACGTGTTGACCTTGAGAGTATGAGAAGAATTTAACTTGGCTAGTACCACCTGATTTGTGCTTAACAAATACCGTGTTAGCTAGTCGGCTAGTACCGCTTGGGATGTAATCAACAATGCGGTCTTGAGGTACTAAGCCACCACTAAAAGAACCATCAGTTAAATGGCCAAAGATAGGGCTTTGCAAAAGGTCTCGAGCTTTTTCACCCGTAACACCTAAACACCAGATAGTCGGAGCGTGATTAAACTTGTGACCGTCATACCCTTCAGGGTAATCGCCAAGGGCGTGTGCTGCATCTATCCACGTTCCCGTAAATGTCTTGCCTACTTGGTTAGCCGCCATTAATAGCGTCTCTGTGTGACTTGCGGTTGCCTTGATAAAGTTACGCTGGAAGTCATAGAACTGCGGAAACATATGCTTAAAGCGATCACGTTCTTTACGTCTCGCTACCTCTTTAAGTATTTCAATCTCCCTCATTACGTCTGCTCTATTCATTAGCTGCACCACGTAGGCGCTCTAACTCCAGCATTAGTTCATCATCCGTCTTGCTTTCCAGTGCTAACTTGCCGCTGTGCTCGATAGATTGACGCTGTTTGTACTCTGGGTGCTTGGCTTCCATCAACTTAGCGATCAATGGGGCTGACTGTTTGTATTTCTTCTCGCCCGTTGCCTTACCTTCAAATACGATATCTTCCCACACACCGTCTTTAACGGCTTTCATAAAGAACTTTTCTAAGTTGTCTAAAAAGCCTTTGTAAGCCTCTTGGTGAGCTTCTGGGTTTTCTTCCTTGAAACGATACCCTGTAGACCTTGCAAAGCCTGCCAACTCACTGGCGGTGCTCACATTGCCCGTTTCTTCGATTCCTTTCCAAAACAATACTTTTTGTTCTTCAGTAATCATAGTGGATTCCCATTTGTCTTAATTCTTGATTATTTTCGCCTATCAAGAAATAATAATCAATAGATGGTAGCCATTAACTAGAGTGAGTTGATTATGAATTTAGTGATGATGAGTGAGCAAGAACTGCGCAATGATGGAGAAACAGAACCTAAACTTAAAAGGTCAATTGCGGCTATGATTCTATTCGAGACAATTACAGACATTGCGCGAATTAGTAAGAACAAACTACCTAAAACAAACGAGGATTCAGAACTTGTATTAGACTCTCTACGCTTCATTGAATCATCACTATGCGTTAGGTGCTGTGAAGTAGTAAATATTAGTTACAAGCTGTTTCACGCTGCCTGTCTTGATGTATTCGCTAACTATGCCAGCGCTAAGAATGGAACGAGACTAAAAACCTTTGTTAATGAGGCTGTATATAGTGCCAAAATGCAAGCCAATAATCTTCAGTGATGTTCAAGAAAGGTTTGGTAAGTGTAAGACTCTTGATGAAGTCAGAACTGTTGAGGTGGAGTTTAGTGGTAGATTCTCGCCTGACGTCATTCAAAAGCATTCATTTAGAATCAAGCAAATTATCTTGCTAGGGTATGTAATGATCGAAGATGTGACCATAACTCGCAGATTGTAGATACAAAAAAAGCCTCCATCCTTGGGGGCTTTTCTTTTGGAAGTAATCCAGCATCCTTGCTGTGTTTAACGTCCTTGTTATAAGTAAGAGTCTACTTAATCGTTTTGGTTCAATCTTTCTTCAATGTTTTTGTAAATCTCTTCTCTGGCAATGTTTATCTCTCTAGGGGCTTCAATACCAATTGATATTTGACCGCGATCATAACCAAGAATCTTAACCTTAATCTGACCTTCATTAATTGTAATTGTCTGGCCTACTTTTCTCGTTAGAATTAGCATATCATTCCCTTAAATTAAACCTAGTTCGCGGTTAGTGGTTGCGAGTGTACCGCTGGCTGCTCTGTCGTGTGCTCTAGCCGCTTCGATTGCTGTATCAAACCTACCTACAAACCTCTTGCTAAACACTGCCTTAAATTTGTTTCTAGCCTTATCAAACTGAACACCCTTAAATCCTGTAGTGCTGTTGGAGTTGAGCTTTGAGTTCAATCTATTCTGTCCACTTGTAATCTTTCTTAGGTTGCTTGGGTCGTCGTTCTGTTGGTTTCGGTCTTTATGGTCAATCACAAAACCTTCAAGTTCAAAGTCATTGTTATGGAACGCATAAGCAATTATTGCTAAATGGATCGTGTAATGTCTCTTATCGCGCTTGAACTTAATGACCTTGTAGCCTTTCTGCTCATAAATCGAAAACGCTTGCCCTGCCTTGTAGCCTGTTAGTTGGTATGGAACACCGTCGATCATTGTTACGTGTTTTTGAATTGCCGCTGCTGTATTGTTTTTCATGGTACTTTTCCTTATAGGATTATTAAGTACCACACGATTAATTAGTTATAGTTATTGGTATTTTCTAATTGTGTGGTTGGTTGTTACGCCAATCACTCTGTATTACATCATCTATTCTTTATGCGCCTACACATAGGTAAGCGCCTGTCCCAATTGTTATTAGCAGGGAAATATCAAGCATTGCGTCTGCATGGTCAGCTACTAGCTTTTTTAGGAATGTAGGCACTAGCGCTTTTAGCTTTTCTGCAAGTCTTACATAAATTGTCTTTGCCATCTGGGCGTCTCCTGTTGTTGTAAAATTCTGTTAACTTCTTTTCCTCTCGACACTGAGAGCATTCTTTAATGTAACGTTCCATTGTAATTAATTCCTTTTGCTAGATGGTTTTGTATTTCAATCTTAATCATACCACCTAACTCTGTGCTGTAAGAGCTGTAGAGCTCGTTGATAGCTTTGTGTGATTCGTTTAGCGTCTTACCCTTCATCAGTTCCATAGCTGTAACGTTGGTTTCTATGGTGCTTCTCATTACTGCTGTAACCATTGGCAAAGTAAGAGTTGTCATGAATCCCTCATCACCTCCGATATTGATAAACAATCCATCATTAATGTTTTTGTACTCATCAATGAATTGCTCCGCTGCCATTTCTCTAAAGTAAGGTGTCCAGTCCTGCTGCTCCTCACTGCTGCCTACTTCCTGTATTGCCTTGTATGCAATATCAATAACTCTGTGTTCTAACGCTGCCATGTCTGCACTCCTTGTTGGTATGGTTCTAATATACACACCTACTTTTTCTTAATCAAGTAAACTCAATCAATAAAAGGCATTAACTGATTAAGATTTATCTGTAATTTGATTTAGGTCACAAAAAAACCCGGAGGTTAGTCCGGGCTTTTGGGTGTGCGAAAGTTTCGCAGTGCTAAATACTGTAGTAAATCGACTTGGCAATATTCATTACGATAACCACAACAATAGAAATTATGATCGTCTTCTTTAGTGATTGCTTCTTTTTAGGTTCTGTATTGTTTTTCATGCTGATTTCCTTTTGTTTCTGTAATGGCCTATACGGCCTCTAATTCAATTACTAACCCATTCGTACAGTTACGAGTCATAAGGCTTGTTATAGATGATTCTAGATACCTTCCTATCCAGATTCTCTTTAAGGTTTGCGGTGTTATTAGATACACGTTGTATTTATTCATAGTCTTCACCTAGGTCTAGTAGGTCTGCATAGTCAGTACCAATTGAATATCCAACACCAATGCTCTTAACTAAGCCTGTCATGAACTTTAAGCCGATAGGGCTAGTTCTCTCTGTACAGCGCTTTAAGTAGGTTGTTCTTACAAATAGTGCTACCACATCAAGTTTGTCGTAATCGCACGCCTCGTCGCTTGTGGTTATCTCTTCAAGGATACTTTCGCATTCTTTCCAGTCTTCCATCGTTTGACTTCCACAATAGACATTCTGATAGGATGCTTTTAGCTCTTTCAGTTCTTCCATTGCGACTGTACATAAAGGGAAGTGACTTTCTTCTAGTTGGTCGATGAAGTATTTAGGCTCTTTATCTAAAGAACAATCTTTTAAATCTTCAAAAACACTACGATTGTCTTCTGACAATTGTATTGGAGTATTGGTTATTCTTTTAATGTTCTTATAAGTGTTCTTATTGTGTAACCTTTTGACACACCCGTTGTAACCTTTTGACTCATCGTGGGGTAAAATAGTTACATCGCTATCATCCCAACCTTGCGCGGTAAGTAGCTCGCTATCTTCCTTGCTAGATGCTTGAAAGTCTCCACTTACCTCTGAGTGCTCGTGTAGGGCGATGTAAGCCATTAGATTGGGTTTATTGATAGTCAGCTTTAGCGTTTCCTTAAACTTACTCTCAACAACGTTTAGGATTCCAATGTCGCGCAAGTCTTTAATGGCAAGATTAACCGTCTTTCTTGATGCTCCACATTCTTTTGCAATTCTAGTTTGCGACTTGTAGTTAACTTTTCCCTTACTATTGAATGAATAAGTGTCCGCGATGATAATTAGGTGTGCTTTCTTCATCTTTTTGCATGAAGCTAGGCGATGTGATACTTGATAAAAATTGTCGAACATACTAGTATTCCTTTTGTTGAATGAGACTTTCGTTGGTCGTTTATTCATTACGCTGTTGCTGGCGTTTCACTACCTTATAGAGTCCTCACCTTGCCAGTGGGGATTTTTTTTATCTAAACATTGTTGCTACTAGTTGATGTTGGTAATTATCGTAACCCAGTTCTCTAGCCTTTAGATCATCGCTAATTAACTTTTCCCCTTTTAATCTAACGTACTCCTCTTGATTTCCTACATTATCCTTTAGCATGTACTCGTAACACCATGAATTCGCAGCTATTCCGCTTCCTATCACTTTAACCTTAACCACTAGGCCACTATCAACTAGACCTTTCATTGCTCTGTTTGCGCTTTGCTGACTAACTCCGATTGCCTCTTTTAGCCAGTGGATTGGGTATAAAAAACCTTCACCCTCACACTCATGTTTCAACTCATCTAGAATTCTTAACTGTACTTTCCCGAAACCTTTGCTCATTTGTCTAACTCCTGCCTAAGTGATGTAACATAGGATACAACACTTATAATTAAAGTCAACTAGGACAGCGTAATTTTTCGCTCTCCTAGGTCATGCGTAGCCTTCTTTTTACTCATGCTCGGGAAAGTGTCCGAACATCTAACAGTAGATATCATACACTTTAAGATATGGATAAACTTTTCCACATCTCCCAAAGCTTTGGTACATCTCGTAAGTTCTTACGGCATCTCGATAACAAAAGTAATTATAGTGGGTATAGTACAAATCCTTACCATGGTCTGATAACAAAAGGGGTGTTAGTTATTCGAAAACTTATAGTGGGGATAATCATGATACCTTTATGCGAACGCATTACGAACGCATTGCGAACGCATCGACCGTAGACAGAGTTGTCTGTGGTGTCAGATGATTCCATAGCGGAATTATCGTCATGACTTATCATGATTAATCGTGATTTATCGTGAGTCCTTTTAAATCAATCACTTAACTAAACCGACTAGGTTACGACTGGGAACCGACTTAAAAGCCTTTGGGTTATTTGGGTTTACTTGGGTTACCTGGTAGCACAGTTCGCGCTCGGTTCGTGTACGACTCGTCACCATCTCGGACGATCGAGATTGTAAAGGTAGGAATTATCACCTTTAACGACAGTGATGTCGAAAAGTCCGTTTATCTAGGAGAGCGATAATCTTCGCTGTCCTCAATTTGAGGTGCGCTCAATTTCTAATTCATTGATTCCCTTATTAATTGCTTATGGGCAATAAAAAAGGTGTCGCGTTTAACGACACCTTCTATTTACTCTTGTACTAAATGCGGCTCGTCGTCTTCCTCTAGGGTTAACACCGTGCCGTCTGGGAATGTGATCACTTCGCCGTTTTCGTCTGTTAGGTAATTCATAGTACACCTTAGATTGGTGCACTTCCTTGTGAGTATTGTTTACATGCTAAATGTTGGTTGTTGTAATTCTTCTAATTGTGGCGCGTTCTCTGGCTCGTCCACGCTTCCCGGTGCTTGATAGCCTCTTAGGTTCTCAGCGTATTGGTAAACCTCTGAACGAATATCAGGTGAATCTTGAGCGATTCCGTAAAGTAGGCCGATATTCTTACCAAGTACCGCCTTATCCGTTCCAGCCTCAGCTGTGTTTGTTAGCCATTTAACGAACTTTGGACTAGTCATTAACTTACCCATAGCCCAACTACCACCAGCCGTAGCAGTAGCCGCACCGCCTGAACCGCCAAACGCATCCATTAACAGTGTACCCATTAGTACGGGTGCTGCTGTTCCTGAGTTGTTAGCTACCTTTGCGCGGTCTTTTAGTGTTGCTGATAACACCGCCAGATCATCAATTGCCTTTCCTGTGTCGCCCGGAAATAACTCCGCTCTAACATCTTTAGAAAGTCTATTGTAGTTAGTCAAAAATCTAGCTGGTGAAAATACCTGTCCTGTTACGTCTTGAGCGCCTTCTGAGGCTATACCCATTCTACGCACGAACTCTGCGCTAACATCGCTCTGTGATTTAGCAGGCAATGAGTTCATAAGCGTTTTGACGCCTTCCAAGTCTGGTTTACGTATTACTGAGCCACTAGAGCCAAACACGCGGTTATATACGTTCTCAGCTACTCCGCCTTTAACTAATGGGTCAAGTGTATTGTCGATGATGTTTCGACCTGACTTGTAAAATTCGTTTGCACTTTGCCAAGCTGTGTAAGCTTCATCACCTGATTTGATTGCCGCAACTTCGAGGTCATCACTTAACGCGCCATATAGACGTTTAAGCTCACTCTGTGCTGTGTCGTTCAGCAAGTTGGAGTCTTGCAGTTGAGAGCCTACCTTTGTGCGTAGTGCTTTCAGGGTGTTGACCGTTACGCCGTCCGGTGATTCATCAATTGCCTTCTTGAATGCCTCTAGGCTTTTTGAGCCAAGAATCTGACCGAATGCTGGGTCGTCAGCGAACTGTTCGGTGATTTCAGTCAGCGCCTTTTGTGTGCCACTCACCTGTACGCGATCATCTTTAGCTAGCTTGCTCCATAGGTCGTCGTAAAGCTCTGTTGATTGTTGCTTGAACTTGCCCGTGTAATCGTTCACGCCGCTAATGATTGATTTACCAATGTCATAGCCGCCTTCAATATCACTAAGCTCTCTAGCGTTACTCAGTGCGAACTCTCCCATATCATCTAGGGTCTTCTGGTAAGCTTCCCCTACTGTGCCAGCACTGGTAGGCATTGAGGCAAGGAACTCTTCGAACTTCTGAACGCCTTTGTTGCCTGATACCGCGCCAAGTGGAAGGCTAGTACCGACACGCTCCGCAGCTTCGACAACTTCCCCGACTGGTTTAGTTGTGCCAGTGCGAATGGTTTTACCAAAATTGCCTAGCATCTTTCCAGCCACCTCGCCGGCAGCGCCACCGATAAAGTTAACGCCGGTATTAATCGCAGCGTCACCAAGTTGTTCGGTCACAGTTCGTGTGTCTTCCACATCAAGGAATTTACGCAGTAGCCAGTCATAACCCTGACCAGCAGTTTCAGCACCAAGAGCCGCGCCAGTGATACCACCTGCCGTAGTTCCCACTACTGGAACCGCTGAACCACCAGCCGCGCCAGCAATACCGCCACCAATGCCGCCAATAATTTCAGGAACTAGGCGTCCGTACTCGACCACGTCACCCATATCAAAGCCTTCAGGGTTAAACACGGTTTGTCGGTTCGTCTCTGGGTCTGTATAGATAAAGTTATCATCGCCATACGGACGAGCATCAGGGTAATAGTTTTGCAGCGTTGCTAGTTGATCGGTTGGTTTGCGAGAGGTCGATACAGCCGCACGAACTTCAGCAGGAGCACCACGGACGCCATCCACATCACCCGCTAGAGTTGCTTGGTATTTTGTTTGCTGTTCCATTTGGCCGCGCATCTTCGACAGTTCACCAGCAAGAATAGTTGCTGACTCTGTATCACCTGCCTGATCTGCTTTGATTAACGCCTGTTCTAGTTGTTGTTGTGAATAGCTCATAATTAATACCCGTACTTAGCCATAATTGAATCAACCTGTGGCGCTTGCTTGCTCATTGCTGCAGCCTCATAACCGCTTTGAGCCTGACGTACATCCATAGGCTTAGCTGATTGGTCTGCGTTAAAAGCATCGTCCTGTGCTGGCATATCGAATGCGGTTGGTACTCGTCCAATTAACTTGTCCATAACACTCTTATCTAGCGTGTCGCCATACACACTTAGCATGTCAGTAACGGCAGTGTTAGCGCCTTGTGAAGCACTGTTCGCTAGTTTTTTAGCTGTGTTAACAAACTGCGTACGAACTGCAGGGGATAGCTTGCCACCACCAAAGATGTGATTTGCTTGACTAACAAATGAGTCAGCCGCGCCACCAGTAGCAACCGCTGAACGCTGTTCACCTTCCATTACTACAGAATCAGGGTCTAGAGCTTTCATGAACTTGAAAATCATTGCCTGAGCATCTGCGGCCGTTGTATTACTGTTCAGTGAGCTAAGTGCGTTAGCTGATTCATGAATCTTGATTGCAGGGTCTACAACCTTTGATACATCGCTATTCAATCCGCGAACGTCTGAAAAATCTAGTGTTTCGCCTTGTGGTTTTTCCAGTAGCTTTGCTGCCGCTTCTTGTTTCTGACGCTCTAGCATCTCTTGTTTAAAGCTTGAGTCCATAGCAAGCCCACCAGTAGACGGATCAAACACAAAGCCATTACCAGCATATTGGTATTTCTTTTGCTCTGGCTGTGTCGATTTGTACGCCTGGTAAGCTTTAGGGTCTTGATAGGCTAGCATTATCTTAGCATTATTCATGAACGCATCAGGGTCATTCTTGAACTCCTCATAAGCGGCCATTGTTTGTGCCGGGTCGGCTTGGTTAGCCTCCAATAAGCTCAATCGATTCTGAAATGTAGCGTCTGCCTTTTCTGGGTTAGCTAGAATGCTAAGAATTGAGTCTGTCATATTCTGCTTGGTAGCATCGCTCTTGTACTGCATCTGTTGTTGAAGTAGCTGTCCCATTTGAGGGTTTTGGAGTGAGAACTCCGCAATAGCATCAGCGTCACCAGATTGAAGTAAATCAGCCGCTTGAGTCTTAATGCTTTGCAACTGCTCAGCCTCTCGACGTGCCTTTAGTTGGTTGCCGATTTGAGAGCCTAATTGCCCGAGCATTTGTGATTGGTTTTGACCTGCTTGAAGTAAGCCGCCCCAATTTGGATTGTAACCTTGCATGGTGTCACCTTAGTTAATTGGTTGATTATCGAAGTCTTGAAGAATTGTTACACCATCACCAATAGTTTCATTCACATCATCAGCGAATAGGCGGCGACCGTTAGCGCTTCCTAGTGGCAAGCCATAAGGTTTAGGTTGTACCGCTACTGTTTGTGCTGCAATAGTGTTTAGACCATCTTCACGGGCTTCATAGATAACCTGCGGTAACTGCAAGCCAGCATATGAACTGTATTCAACCGCTAGAGCGCATGAAATACCTTTGACCATGTAGTCGGCTAATCCTGAATCGTCACTGGCATCGGAAAATCCAGCCTCAATAGGTAGCTTATAGCCAAGTGGATAGCCCTTTGCAGCAAGTGAAGTGCAAACGTCATCTAGTAGGTCTAGGCATGACGCCTCATCATCTGGAGACGGGTTAATCATTGAGCCACTGATCGCTAACCTGCGTAGTGCCTGTTTTACTATGTAGCCTTTTGTAATATCCATAAATAAAAGGCAGGGATTTCTCCCCGCCCCTCCGTTATTACTTACCGAAACCTAGAACAACTTTCAATGGATCGATTACTTTAATCGCTGCCATTACATCGAAACGCATTGTGTCAGTGTTACCCATTACAGAACCCTGCTTTTGTACACGTAGTGCTACGTTGTCTTGACGCGAGGTGTAACCTTCAGCCGTAGACACTGGTTGTAGTGGGATAAACGCAACTGCTACCGCGTCAGGTGTCCAGATTACTGAAGGCTTTTTACCTTTAAGATCAATGAAAGTCACAACCGCATCAACCGCACCAGCGTTAGATACGTTCTGCTGAGCCTCAGTAGATGCACCAATCAATGCAGGTGAACACGTTACCGCTGCGCCTGTTGAATCAGATACAGCCGTAAACACTTGAAGCTTGTTAGCGCCACCCTCTTCGATGATTTGCTTATTCTCTTGGTTGATTGCAAACACACCAGCGATAGTAAACTTCATGCCTTTTTTAACTGTCTTAGCTGTTTTAAGCGTGATCGTACACTTGTGAGCGTCGTCCAGTTCTTTAAATGCAAAGGTAGTTTCAGCCGATAGAGCGCCAGCCACTGGGATTGCTGTTGAATCAAATCGGAATGCTGACATAGTTTCGTATGTATCAACACCAGCTAGACGACCACCGTAATATTCACGAATAGCTTCACCAACAATGTCAGGGTTAAACGACGTCTTCACATCACTAGAGATAGACGTAAACACATCAGGGTCTAGGAATGCGTTAGGGCGCATGTCTGGAGCACCGATTTTAGTAAAGTACGCTTTAACTTCACGCATATCTAACCAAGAAGCTAGAGCTTTAGTTGGATCGCCAGTCATACCAGCCGCACCCAGTACAGCCTCAGCAAAGATTTTATCTTCAAGGCGTGTTACTAGCTTGCGTGATGCTGGTGCTAGTAGTTCGTCAAGCTGGTCAGTCTCTAGCGCTTCTTCAATCTTGTTTAGCTCTAGTGCTAGACCGTCAAAGTGGTTCACCTTAGCCGAGATAGTGCCAGTTTCGATGTCTTCAATATCTGCCGACGTCATTTCACCGTTAGTTCGTGCGGTAAGGTCAACGCCTTTGTATTGAGTAGGTACTTTAAGAGTTACCGTGTCACCTGATTTCTTATTAAACACACCCTCAAGAATCTGACGATCACAGTAACGTAAAGCTACCATGTTGTTAGCGAAACCATCAATGAAACGGCGCGATGCTGTTTGCGTAAGGTTCTTTTTTAGTTCGTTTGTAGTAGCCATGATTACTTCCTATTTTTAGTTTTGTTGTAACGGCGGTTAAATTCCGCGTCATTATTTACGTTTAGCCCTTTAGGGGCAGTTGCTCCGCCTCTCAAAGCTTTGTCGGCTTCAAAAGAGCTAGATTTTGGATACTTAGACTTATATTCGTTTGAATGAGTGTAAGCCATAGCTTTTGATTCAAGTCGGCCTAGTTCAATTAGTGCCGCGTAAGGGCTGTGCTGACCAATCTCTGTAATCTTCTTAACTGCATCAGGCTTGTTATACAGATACACTGCAATCTCTTTACCGCCTGCCATGTACTGCATTGCTTCAGCGGCGATAGATGGAACCTGAATCTTTGATAGTTGTTCGCTAGTAAGGCGACCACCAGTAATAGAGTCAACACCGTCCATAAACTGCTTGCCAATAGTTTTGGCTTCCTCTTGCTGTTGTTGGATAGCTCGCTCGTTATCTGCTTGTAATCGGCCTTCTGTTTGTTTGATGAAATCTTTAACCTCTGAAGGTGTCGCGTTCTGATATGCTTCAGCAAGTTTAGGATCGCCCATAACCATCTTAGCAATGTGAGCGGCTGCTGGGCTTTCTGCGGTAAGTAGAATAGTTTCTTCTGATACGCTAGGCATCTTTGAGAAATCAACACCTACCTCAGCGCCTAGGCGCATCATGTTGGAGATAGCCGACGATTTACGAATATTGTGTTGAACTTGACTAGCAACTAGCTGATTAACATAAGCGTTAACCGTGTCTTCGTACTCTTCTGGGCTATCGTATTCATTAGGACTGCCGATGTGCTGACGGTAAATGTCCACGTCATACACTGGGATAGAGTTAGATACTTGCTGCTCTAGGTCTGTGATTTGTGTTTGGTAGGCTTTAGCTTGTTGAGCCATAGCCTTGATACGCTTGATTGAAACGGTCTTTTCGTTACCGTCTTCATCTGTATCTGTTTCTGATTCAATAGCGTCTAAATCCTCAGCCTTATCTGAAGGCTTTGATTCTTCTTTAGTGTCGCTAGATGATTCTGGGGTATCACTAGGTGACGCAACTTCTTGCGCGTCCTCTTGTGTTGGTTGCTGAAGCTCGATCACTTCTGCTGTATTTTCTTCTGACATTCTTCTCTACTCGTAGTTAAAGCCCACGGAAGGCACAAAGCCGATTATAATGCGATAGTTATAATCAATCAATACCTGTATGCTTAATGGGTAAAACCAATCAAAAAGGAGTTTCAAGAGTGCGAGGAAATAGAATGGCGCTTCAAAATGTAACCGACACTACTATCCTTAGTTCATTAGGCTTTGGTTGGGTGATGCAGATTGACTGGGTGTTTATCACTGGTCTGATTATCGGTATTACTACTATTGTTTTACGCTTCCTAGAGTGGCAACAAAAGAAACGAACCAACGACCTAAAGGAACGGGAGTTAGACGAAAGGGGCGGTTAAGCCCCTTTTTATTGCCTATAAAACCGCTGTTACTTTGGCCGGGTTGTTAATTGCAAATTCTGTCTCAACCTGCACTTTCTGAGCTTTCGCCATCTCACCAACCGTCTTAGCTTCATTCAATCCTACCTTAGATACTGTTTCCTGTGTTTCAGCCTGAAGCTTGGCAAGCTCTAACTGTCTGCGCTGCACCTCTAGCTGCATATCAAGCTCTGCAAGTTGTGCCTGCTGTGCCTGTTGTGCCTGCTGTGCCTGCATCATGCCCGCCATATCTTCGCGCTCATCATCATTCATTTCTGATTCGTCAATGACACCTTGAGAGATAGCACGTTTACGCAAACGGCCTGCAAGCGCACCACCATCACCAAGATCAAGGTTCTTAACTAAGATGTCGCCAGCGATACCCATTAGAGAAGGGTCAGCACTAATCAAGCTTTGCAACTTGTCTGATACTTCACGGCGTTGTGTAGCGTATGAAGCACCAGCAGTAATTGTAACTTTGTACTTACCAACCGATAGGTCATTAAGCATCTCGCCATCTGAAGGCATATTGATAGCTTCTCGGGTACGCTCTCCACTGTCATCAAGCATAAAGATTTGACGTTGTTCTGGGTAAACCTTTGATAGAGCGCTGTTACAGATCTCACCAACTCGTTCAATACCAACCATTAGATTATCTTGATAAACGAAGGTGCCGTTATCAGAGCGGCCTTGCAGCATGTTGATAGCGTTACCAGATAGGCTTGATTGTGACGGGTCAACATTGCCACCAAATACACCGATAATCTCACGCATAGACGCCTGTGTGGTCATTGCTAGATTTTCCATACCCATGTTCAACTCATAGCCGCCAATGATTGTAGGCAAGCCAGCGTTGGGAGCGTTAGCGTCTGGAGTGTAACCAAGAATAGGGCGCGTAGGGTCTGTTAGGTTAGCAACATCATCTTGATTCTCTTGGATAGACTTGTTAGTCATTGCCACTTTCTTAGCTGGAGAATACGCCGCCTCTTCTACGGTGCGAGATTTAACCCAGTTAATTAGACGGTTTGGATCTTTAGCTTTACGCACAATACCAAACGAATAGCGCTTACCATTAACGAATCGTGATACGCCATAGACCGGAATGATTGGGATAGCATCAAAGGGAGTTTCTTCAGGCTGAGATAGCACCTTATTGCCAGATAGAACGGCCTTCATTACTTTGTAGCCTTCGCATTTGCGCTGCTTAACCACTGTCAAACCTGCTTCAATAAGCATATTCAAATCAGTTTCATTCAAGTCATACGTTGAGCCATCATCCATAAGGGCGATCGTCTTGGTTACTGGCTCTTTATAGTAATACTCTGCTACTCGGGTTCGGTTAGTGTCTGAATCCTTCCATTCGTAAACAGTATCTTGGAAGTCGTCCACTTCACCAGCTTCAATATTAAACTCGCGCTTTAGTTGTTCGTCGGTGTAGTCATGAATAACAAAGCCCCAGAATGAATCGCTGCCGTCTGGCTTCTGGCTTGCCGGGTCAATGAATGCACAGCTAAATGCACTAGTAACCTGCTCAATGCACAGTTCCTGTTCCCATGCTTCATCAGTCACATACTTTGTTTTAACTCGTAACGCGCCAAACCCACAAATAGCCGCCTCTTCATATGCTCGGGCGTAGTGGTCAATTGCGTCACAGTCTTCTTGAATTGCACGTAAGATACCGCCGCGCTTATCTGCAAGCTTTGTGGATGCATCAGAGCTGACGGGTAGGCAATTGATACCGATACGTGTTGCTCGTTGGTCTGATACCATCTGATTAATTACCGGACTGATAAGGTCAAACGTATGCTTAGCCTTCATATGCTCCGATTGGAATGAGCCTTCCCACATGCCATCATCTTTAGTAATGAACGTGTAATCTTCACCCATTGTGCGTCTTACATCCTGCTCAGCTTCCCAAACAGTATCCATACGCTCTAATGCTTTTTCTAAAATTGTCATGCTGTTACCTTCTAGCAAAATTAATTGTTGAGCTGTTTACTACTTCACGCTTGCCGCCTAGCTCACCGTAGCGAATAGCACATCGTTTCATCATAAACGCATATCTAACCGCGTCTAGTACATCATCATGAGTCTTAACTATCTTTCCTTTCTCATCACGGTGATACATGTTGAACTCATCAAAGAAACCACGACAACCACGGAATACTTTAAACTTGCCCTTCATCATGAGTGAGTTGATCTCATAGATACCCGGCTCAACTGAATTGCCACCATCAGGCCATGTAGTTCTGTAGTCTAATAGGTTGAAACCTGCTGAATCATAACCGTCTT
>JACSEM010000015.1_pt1 | contig 15723 bp, 18 predicted proteins | sample 8225391 | NCBI WGS metagenome assembly JACSEM01 (sample SAMN15704306, study PRJNA253121) | viral metagenome | isolation source: viral DNA from sea star tissue collected in USA, Friday Harbor and Canada... | host: Evasterias troschelii | collected 2013 | reverse complement strand
CAAATTCACCATTCATAATTTCTGGTTCTTTCACCAGGCGCCCCTCAAACACGATATTTTGTAGCATAATATCCTCTATTTATTTAAATTAATGTTATAGTCTTTTTTGCTGGAATGGAAGAAGTTTACTAACATAAATCCAGTAACTTACTTTGTGCAATATCAATCTTTCTAATAATTTCTAACGCGCCGCCGTAACGCTCCTTTACAAAAGCCCTTATAGCCGTTTTCTTTAACATCTCTAATTTGTTATGATTCAAGCTACCTGATTTTATTTTACTGTGACCGCTCCAGATCATACCTCTTTCATACGCATCACCAGCTCTGTCAATAAGAGCCTGCTTTGTGTACATCTTGAATGTGTTGTTTTTAATGTTCTTACCAGTCAATCCAATAACTACAGCCTGCACATCATCAAAATCATTAGTTGTATTCAATTTATCAAATGGTATATGTGATAATTTATTGAATTTATTATCAATAGTAGTGGTTAAAAACTGTATTTCATCATTAAATATAATATCTACTACTAGATTATCAGCGCCCGTGAATTCTAAAATCTTCTGCTGTAGAAATAGATAATTATCTTGAATGATCATTATTTGTTTTTCCTGCCGCGCCTTTCTATCATAAACGCTGTGCATACGGGGGTACACGGTGTCTTTACTGATATGTGTACCAATATTTAATAACGCGCTTAATAATAATATCTGATTTTCTTTAGTCACTTTTTTAAAGCTTAAATTCTCCTGCTGCATAAAGGCGTTTAAGCTATTAGTAACTAATTTTCTTTTAGTCTCATCAGGCTGCATATCAATCAAAAACTGTTGATATTTTGCTTTTCTAGTGCCGCCTGTTCTAGTGCTAATTCTTCTGCTGATTTCTCTACAGCATGTTCTGCATTATTGTTCATAATATTACCCTGCTCTGTTAAAGATGTAAATTTCTCTCTGCATGTCATCAATTTCTTTTTCCTGATGATCAATAACCTTTTCTATTTCATCAACCAATTTACTTATTAATTCAATTTTATGATCCATTTTATTCTGTAGCGCCTGTAAATTACTCATCTCATCAAGTAATAAATTCAATGCATTGTGATTGATTGTATTCATGCCCATAAAGCGCGCGCCTCACTGTATAAATTATCATTTTCATTAGAGTCTTCATCATTTTTATCACGGTTGTTCAAGTGCACATACTCTTCTTCTGCCTTGTTCAAAGCAAATTCATCATTAAGTAAGATATTGTAGCGCTCTAAAGCCTCACTATGCGCCTGTAGCGCGTGCTGCATATAGTCTTTTGTGTATTTATATAATATAACGGTATAAGGAAATGTGGTCATTTGTACAATGTGATACCACTTTCTAATGTTTACACCATTTGCTGATAATACTTTGTGATAATGAGCAAATTGAACATCATAACCGCCATCAGCAGCCACATACGCCCAGTTTTTCTTTACATTTGATAGCGTTTTGTAATCAATCAATATATCACCATTCACCACATCAGGATGAGCGACACACTCATGTCCGTCAATTGTAGCAAACCACTCACTTTCAATCTGCCCTACAATAAGACTCTTAACGTTTGTTTTACGGTTAAAAATACTCTGCATATCAATCAATTTCTGATATGTATTTGGCAATATTAGATATTGACCATTCTCATTAGTATCAAATTCTTTTCCTTTTCTGTGTTCCTTTAAAGCAAAGGAATTCCTAAAAAGATCAGGTTGTAAAATTGCTAGATGTGACAATGTACCAAAAGCCATAGCTGGTGTAGTGTCTAAATTATAACCACCGTGTATCATTGACCAGCATAAATCTGGATTTAAAAGCGCCTGTTTTAAGAGGCTTGAGCGTAATAACATTAATCATCTCACTAATTAATATATTATTAATTATAACATTATTACATACAGAAGTCAACCATGTAATAAATTTGTAATTTTACCCCCTGCTGAGCACCTTAAAAAAAAATGGTACAAAGCCGGCTTTGGGTTATTTTTAAACATCAATGAATTAAGGACAGGGCGTTCTAATTGAGAAATTTTCTCATTTAGTCCAGTAGGGGGTTGTGGTTTATTTTTTAATCTCTAATGCCCTATTTTTACAGCGCTTTAATTTATAAAGCTTTGTGAATGTGCTGTTACAATGGACATGCACGTTTATTAGATCATGTAGCGCCTTAATAGTTAACGCTGCATCAACTATCAATCTTGATTTGCTATATGATTTTTCTATAAATTTTTGATTGTATTCAGGGCGTTTTTGATTGAATGCTACATCTAAATTATCCTTGCTGTGTGGTCTTCTGTATAAAATATCATCATGAAAAAATGTAAAAGTTAAACATAAATCAGGCGTTATATCTACCAATGTTTTGTGTTGATTGATAATTAAATCAGTATTCATTTGGCAATTGCCTTGATACACCAAAGTAGAGTCAATAAATCTATCCAGCAAGACTATAGCGCCGCTCTGACTGTAAACCTTTAAGACATTAGCATATGCAGCACGTTGATTTGTTATGAAAGTAATTTGTTCTGTAGTAGATAATCTTGCAAATTCATCTTTATTATAAATAGTTAGATCACGATATACCACCACCTCACATCCGTTTGTTTGTAGTACATTTGCTAATAAATCCAGTTGTGTTGTTTTACCCGCGCCATCAACGCCTTCAAACGCTATAAACATTATTGAACCAATTTAGGGTTAATCAAATTAGGCTGTACTGCTGATGGTTGTTGAGATACAGGCGCCTGTCCTTGATTTTGAGCAGCAATATTATGCATAATACCAGCCATATCTTTCTCAGAAAACAATACAAATGGATCAATTTTTAGTATATCACCAATTTCCTCTATCAATTTAGATGGATTTAACTTCAAACCGCTACCGCCATTGATCTTTTCAACCATTCCAACTAAATTTAGAAATTCTGTCATATTATTTGCTTTAGAGGCTGTAGAGGCGTTATTAGCAAGAGTATCAAATTTTAGTACATAATCCTTACCTAAATCTAGCTTCATTCTTCTCTTGAACACAGCAGCAGTAGCATCTACAAGCTTTGGTATGAACACATAATATAGTTGTGTTCTGAGTAGCTGATATGCACTAGATCTAATTGTTGGATCCTGAGATTGCAGCATATCAATCCTGTATGCTTTTTGAATATCATTACGTTGTTGTTCTAGATATATTTGAATTTCTTTTAAGACATTGTGATATTTATCTAATACCATTGCTACAGGCGTTCCAGTTGAACCAGCAGCATAATGCTCTGCTAGCTTTGTGACACCAGATGGCTCCAGATCAATAACATCATCCTGTGTAGCAGTGTGTGCATTAACAACAACAGGGGGCTGAACATGCATTGCCATATGTTTTTGCCATGCGTTCACAGTACTTTGTAAGTCACAAACAGCCTGTGATAGTGATAAACCAACGCCAGCAGCATTAAAAATACAATCAGGTTTGATGTTAATGAATGATTTAAATTTAAGCGTTGATTTTGCTTTACGCCCCGTATTATCTATAAAATAAGAGTCTTCAGGTGTTACAACATGAATCAGTTCCTGCCACTCTTGCTTTTGTTTATTGTATTTAAATTGTTTGTGAAAGTAGGCGTTATCATGCTGTGACCATGCTATAGACAGGGGGTTTAAGACTTTGAAATGTATGTAAGGATCTTTTGAGGTCTCCTCTACATATAAAAAACAAAAGCCGTAATCAATGTAATCCTTAATGATATTAGAGATTGCAGCAGATAAGTTTGTTTTATTTAACCACTGAATAAATTTATCATAAACATCATTATCAACATTTTCTAACACAATAGATTCATTATCGTTTGACCACAGCTGTGCATACGTTAAATTAGCAGCTTCACGTGATGTGGTAGATAAAAATGCATTCTCACCACACAATTCACTACTGTAATTATTGTAGATATCAGCCCCGTTTTTATCATCTAATCTTCCATATTGACCAGTAAACGCCGTGAACAACAGCATTGATTTTCTAATATCATTTGCTTTATCAAAAAATCTATCCACAGCAAAATACACATCAGGCGCTGATAATGAGTTTAAATAGCTTATATCCATTGTTATATACACTTTTTAATTGATTTTAACTTAAAGTTGAATAAAATCAACTGTTAGTTGTTTAATCTATATAATAAAGGGGCTTTATGAGCGATACAGATAATACAAAAGTTGAGGATGATGTAGTAGCTGAGGCGCCATCAAAAGAAAACAATATCAATGATGAAGTTTTAACGCTACTGAAAGGAATGAAAGAGGGTATTAATACTATTACAGCACGTGTTGACAGCCTTGAAAACATTAAAACAACACCAACAGAAAACAATACACCAGTAGAAAATAATGCATTAACAGAATTGCAGAAATTAGTTGATGAGCAAAAAGCAGAATTAACAAAAATGCAAGAGAAAATTGACACAGAAACAACTAATACTATGGATTTTAATACATTTGTACCTGTAGCAGCAGCTGCAAAAGCAGATGATTATGAGACATTAATTAACAAAGATTTACAATTTATCACACAATTAGAGGTAAAATATGGTGGATAACGCCGTGGTGATGGGGCGTTGTAGTCAAGCAGCACTTGCTACTACAAGCTTCATACAAAGAAAATTAACACTAGAATTTATTAAAACTAACTCATTTCTATTGAATATTGACATACTAGGAATACAAAATTGCAATGTATATGATTCACCATATGCAGGCGGTATCTCTTTTGCGAAAGGACTTCCATGTGGTAAAGTCAATCCTGTAGAAAATACATATAAGGGTAGAACTGCACAGCTAGAGCATTTTCATGTTGCTAAGAAGATCTGTAAAGAGACCATAATGTGTAGTGATTTCAGTGTAGCAGATTTTGCTAATTTGCTGAGAAATGAGACATGGCAGGCGTTAATAGAACTACTACAAACAAACTTTTTAAGTCAATTAATGAGCGATACCATCAATGTTGAAAGAAGCTGTGATGGCAATGTAGCAAATGTTAAAGCAATTGATGATAACATTACTGGTTCTACAATACAGAAATTAGAGAAAGCATCATTTACAGCAGATACTGTGTATCAAATTCTAGCTGATATTGTTGGTAAATTTAGGGCTGCTAATATTGGAGCTAATGGTATTACAATATTTGTACCTTATGCATTAGAACAGTTGATCTCTGGTATGATGGCAAATAAGCAGTGCTGTCAATGGTTTTCAGATATTCAATTCAATAACAACGTTAGTGGATATACCATTGCTGGTATGAAAGTAACTATAGTAGCTCTAGATAAAGCCCTCTTTCCAGCAGGCGCCTCAGGTTATACCAGAATTCTTGCTGTAGCAAATAACCGCACACAGCTTGTTTATAATACATTCAAGATTTATGGTGGTTTTTCACCAATCACAACACAATATCTTGCTTCTGCGCCTGTTCAAACATTCTTAAATTCACTTCCAATGAATTCAATGTTGGATTTCTATTTAGGTGAACCAAGCAAGGACGATATTGGTGTAGCTCTTTTGATGAAGGCGCTGACAGACTTTACATTCAGAAGAATTCATAAAAATTCAATTCTGATGATTGATATTAAAAACGATATTTTTAGTTAATTTTAGAGGTAGATTATGACTTTTAATCCTGTATCACAACTAGTTATGTATACTGGTGATGTTAAACTAAAGGCGGGGGCGGCTGGTGTAGTAGGTACTACAACCAATCCTGTAACACTATTTGGTGCATTAAATGCTAATAATGTACTAATTTCTACTACTGTAGCAGATACTACATTGCAGATTTTTGATGATGTGACTAATACAAAACTAGCTGATTTAGCAATTGCAAGTGGTACCAATGCTGATTTTGGTAAATTAACATTAGGTAATATTATCAAAAAAACTAAAGCAGATTTTGATATAACACACTCTGTGAGTTTACGATATGCTGATGGTGGTACAGTAGCTGGTGATAAAACAATCAATGCAATTTTATCATTAGCAGCTTTTCCAGTTTGTTGTTAAGAAGGGGGGGTTCAACCCCCTTACTACTACTAATGTTTCACGTGGAACAATTCTTTATTTTCTATTCTATAATGAACAAATTCTTTATCAATGTTATCATATAAATTAGCGGCGCGCCTTATTCTTGCTAATGCTATTTCTGCTATAGTGTTATACCCCACATTATATGCTGCAGCTTTTTTATCCACTTCCTCAGCTATTTGAACCATAATATATTTTCTGTCACCACCATCTTCACTATTTTTCTCCATTACAGCATGTGCAGTAGTAGCAGATCCTGCAAAAAAATCTAATACAATATCATCATCTTTTGTAGTTAGAGTTATTATTTGTTTGATTAATCTTACTGGCTTTGAATAATCAAAAATCTTTTGCCCATCAAATAATGATCTTAATTTTTGCGCCGCCTCTGTTGTGTGCCCTACATCATCGTATTTCCAGATTGTGGTTGGTGTTAGAGATTGCTTGACTTCACTTAAAAAACGCTTGTATGCGGGCATTCCATTTACAGGGAAATATACTCTATTATCTTTTATTAATTCTTGCATTTTATCCTCTGATGTCCTCCAGCTCCTGCCATGCGAAGGATATGCGGTTTTGCCGCTAGGTGTGATTATGGGGTATATCAATCTTTCTGTATGCCCACCCACTGAAAGAGAATGAGATGCCCAGACACCTCGTGGGTCATTATCGGGATTCTTGTATTCTTTATCTTGCTTTTCAGTGCGTGGTAATCCGTAGATATTAAAATCATTTTTGTTTTTAGCATAGCAAAGAATAAAATCATGATTCGCGCTAAAGTGTTTCCCATTATTTTGTGGTGCAGATTTCTTTTCCCAGATCATGGTGTTGACAAAATTACATTCGCCAAAAACTTCATCGCACAATAATTTCAAGCGTGCCTGTTCATTATCATCTATGGAGATAAATATAGATCCATCCTCTGTCAATAGATTCCTTGCTAGCTCTAAACGGGGCTTCATCATATTAATCCAAGAGGTGTGTGTGCATTCTACATCAGCACTTTTATCTTTATAAATGAATTTTAAACCAGTATTGTAAGGTGGATCAATATAAATTAATTTAACTTTATTAGTATATTCTTGCTGCAGTAACAACAAAGCATCTATATTATCGCCTTCAATAAATAAATTCTTATTTAACATAAAATCCTAAAAACAATACATATGATCAACATATAGTTGATTGCTGTGCAGAAATAAAGTATTTTTAACGTATAAGTTGTATATAATTTTGGTAATGCAGTGCGTCCTGATCAATATTCATTTCATAAAAATAACACACCAGAACATATCTGTAATATGGCTGCAGCATATCTAGGGCGCTACAGTGACTCAATTAGTAATTTAGGATTTGAAGCAAGTTTACAGGAATGTGCACGGGCGTGTTTACTGTACTATGATAATACCAGAAGAGCCTTTCTATCGTTATTCACGTGGTCATTTGCACTGAAAGAAGAAGAATTGCAGGAATACATTCCTAAATCACATGAATCACCGCGGTTAAACGGTTCATATATCAAGCCATCTGATATCATTTCAATAATATCTGTAGGATCAAAAGGCTGTGGCTGTGTATGTGATTGTGCATGTAACCTGTTACACAATGAAGGGTATAAAATATTAGAAAATAGAATCATACCATGTCACGGTCACTGGATCAGATATATATACAACAATGAAGAATTAGAGACCTGGACACCGCTCAGTATAAAGGCTTTTGCTTTATTTCTAGCAAGAGAAGCTGCTGGTGCTATAACTATGGATAATAACTTTACTAACTCAACACTCATTAACAAAGCGTTTTTAGAGACTTTAGGTGAAGCTAAGAAGTTAGATAGTTACAGCAGAACCACCAGAATTTATTATGCAAATAAGGATATTGATTACAAAAATGTATTAAGTACGCCGCTTTCCAGCCGTAACAAGAATTATTTCTGAATGAACTCTTTATTTTCTATTCTGTAATGAATAAACTCTTTATCAATGTTATCGTATAAATAAATTTTTATCTAACATAAAACACTATAAACAACACACACATTCAACATATAGTTGATTATCATGTAAAAATAAAGAGCTTTTAACTTATAGATTGCATTTAAATTATACAGCAGCCTTCAATACATTGCATATAAACCACATATTAACCATTACTTAACCATTGATATTAACTAAATTCATCACACTAAAACCATACAATCTAGCCGATTATGAACACCAATTCTGAATGTACTTTAAACATTGACATACACAGGTGATAAAACGCGTGCATTAACCTGCTTTTTAAAGTAAAATTGCTGAAATGAAAGAAAATTGACTAGATATTTATGAAAAAACAGCCGTTACATATACCAAATAATAGCAAAGGGCAGTTAAGTGCTGAATTTTTTGGTAATATACCAGAACCAATTTATCAGCAATCATGTGCGTTCTTGCAAAATGCAGTGGTTGTACCTAGTGGTGCTGTTAGAAAACGACAGGGTACTAGATATGTGTGTCCAGCTCTACAAGGCGCTGACAGCAGATTAGTAGCTTATAACGGGCGTGTTATGGTGTTTGGTAAAGGCTTTTTTTACATGCTGAATGGAATGGATGTAATCACTGCTACTAGATCTACACAGCCTTATTTTACTACAACAATCATATATAATGCATTTGACTCAGATGTGTTAGTATCTAAAACTGCTTCTGGACTTGCTTTTCACGGTATGATCAATAGTATATTTACACCTAAAACAAGTACATCAAATTACTTTGTAGATAGAGAAAATCAAACATACGATACATACATTCATTACAACACAATCGCTCAGGAAGGTTTAGATACAGCACCTACACAAACAGATCTAACAAAAATACAAACAACGCCTGATCTAACAGGTGCTAAAAATTATGCATATCATCATTCAATTCCATTAGGTACAAAACCAAATCCACAATTAGAGGCGGTACTTAAAATACCATATGATGTAAATATGATTGACTTTTCAAAAGCTGTAGTCACTAGTGGCGGTTTTTTAGTTCCAATAGAAGGTAAAAATGAAATTCTGTTGATTAAATTTGATGATGTATTAGAGCCACAATATTTTGACTCTGATATTATTAAAGAATATCGTATATTAAAAGTGAAAGATAGCTCTACAACATCAACTAATTCTAAATTTAATGTAACAAAACATACTTATGATAGCACTGGTGATGTTTTTGGTGGTGGTTTTGATAAAGTATATGCTAGTACTATTTTTCAAAATAGATATGTTATAGCTTATAAATTAGGTAATCACACCTTTATATCGTTTTCATCAACAGAAGATCCATTAAAATTTACTCATACAAGCGGTACACCAAACCCCCCAGAAGCGTTTAGATTAAGGATTGATAAAGTTGATACAGATCATATCACTATGATACATGAGTTTGGTAATGCATTGATTATTGGTACATCACACGCTATTTTTGCTTTACAAAACGGGGGCGGGGGTATTGCTATAAACGGTTCTGTACCAATTTCTTTAGTAAAAATCAGTGATTTTGGCGCTGCTAATTTACAACCAGTACTACATTCAAATAAGTTATATCTAGTAGGTAATGATCTACAATCAATGCTACAACTAGAGAAAAATCCATTTTCTAGAGATATTGAATCAAAAAGAATATTAACTTACGGTGATAGTATACGAACCAATGGATACATCAAAAAAATAGTGTTTTGGCAATGGGACTATCAATTTATTGGTGCTTTAATGAGTGATGGTAATTTTTTAAAAGCAAATCTAGATAACGATACAGTCAATTTTAACCAATGGTGCTTTGATAGATACACCGCTATTGATGTTACAACCCAGAGAGTCCGTGAACAGGAGGATGTACTATATTTTATCGTTGAAAGGGACGGTTATTTCTTTGTAGAAATTTTGTTTAATCATCAACATATACAGAAGATTCAACACAGTTATAGCGCGTTTAGAAAGAGGAGCAGTGAGACAGAGAAAGAAAATCACTATATTGATATGGTATTACCACATTACATAAAGAAATCTACACATGCAGATTGTAGTGTTACTATTGACACTAAAGCTTCAACCGCCTTTAATATCACAGTTAAAGGTAATGCATTAACTATATCAGGGGGTAATTATGATTTCCAAAAAGAAGACATTATCAAGTACAAAAAAACATACATTCATGTACTTGATAAAAAGATACAGAATAACTACATCATTGATAATAGCTCTAATCTGGACTTACTTAATGTACCTTACAATGACACAGATTTTGTAATCAAAAGAAAGCACTGGAATTTAACAGAGTATCCACAACTAGGGCTGTATCGCAATAGTAACAGTACCTCTATCGCTTTAGATGGTAGATCATTCTTGATTTCACAATACGATGACTTTAATAATCAAAGTGGTACTTTCCACTTTGACACAACTGGAGATTTAATAATAAATGATTTTGCCGAAGAGCTCACGATTGGTTTTGTGTATCGCTTTTTATTGGTGACAACACCAATAAATTCAACATACGCCACGGAGATGAATAAACCGCGGGTTATACAGCCGATACAATTATTGCTCAGAGCTACTTATGTGATTGACGTTGGTGTTGAGATGGATAAATTAGACACTAAAAGAATAGATCATCACGCGCCTGTTTATGGTATACAGTGGTTTGATTCAAGTATCTGTAATTACAATGGTGATGCTGCTACAGGACTTATCGTAAAATCAGATTATGCAAGCCCTGTAGAGATTTTATCAATCAAAGTTGAATATGCAGTTTAATTTAATAAGTACATAATTTGTGTGTATGCACTAGCGCTTAAACCTGTATCCTCACGTGCAGGGCGCTTTCCAGCTAATAATTGCTTAATTAATTTCATCTGTAATGCAGAAAAATACCTTGCATCAAGCTTAAATTCAGAAAATGCTGCATGTGTTAATGGACACCACAATAGTAGAATACCGCGTAAAGCTAATGCATATTCTTGAATCTCTGTTTGTGCATTCTCAGCAATTCTTAATTGAATAAATTTCATGAAATTATGTAAATCCACTTTCCAGAAGATTTCTGTATATGTTGATAACGGTAATATAATTCTAGCTACTTCACGCGCTGTACCCCTTTTTAAAGCACTTCCATACAATTTATAGCTCTCACTCATGCTGTATCTCATTTCATTTGCAGTTTTGTTTGAATCAACGGCTAATTCATCAGACCGCGCCTGTTTACTGCTGTTTGATTGTTTAGTCAATGTTTTTGCTTCTGGTGTATAAAAATCATCTTTAAACTCTGTGTAGCGCCCGCTAATTTCATTGAAATGACCAGATCTGTGTCTCATCCATTGACGCGCGATAAAAATTGGTAATTTGATATGCAGTTTGATCTCACACATCTCAAACGGAGAAGTATGATCATGCTTCATCAGATAATTTATCAAAGTCTCTGTTGATGATTTCTTTGAACTACTAGACCCATACGATATACGTGCTGCATCAACAACATCTTCATCACCACCCATAAAGTCAATTACCTTAATAAAACCTTTATCCAAAACATTTGTGGTAGCACCTTTTATCAATCCTGCTGCATTATTCATAAAAATCTCCTAAAATTTACTATATTTTAAGCAGAAAATAGTCAAATATCTACTATAATGATAAATTAAATTTAATTTTAGGTTGAAAATGATTAGGGGATTTACTGATTTTGGTCACAGAACTTTAAGCAATAGATATGTTTTAGAAGGTGAAACACCAGAAATGCTGTTAGAAAGAGTAGCGGGCGCTTATGCTGATAACGGCGCTCACAAAACAAGACTACTACACTACATGCAGAATTTCTGGTTCATGCCAGCTACACCAATATTAAGCAATGCTGGTAGCAATAGAGGACTACCAATATCATGCTTTTTAAATCAAGTTGAAGACAACATAAAGTCAATTGCAGATGTAGCGTATGAAAACATATTTTTAGCTGCAAGAGGCGGTGGTATTGGTGTTGAGTGGGGTAATGTTAGATCTATTGGTGAAATCTGTGGTATCAATGGTGAGACATGTGGTATCATACCATTCATAAAAATGCAGGATAGTCAATCAATAGCAATATCACAGGGGTCTTTAAGGCGCGGTAGCAGTGCTGCTTACTTACCTGTATCACATCCAGAAATCAATGAATTCTTAAGTATGAGAAAGCCTGTTGGTGGGGATCACAATAGAAAATGTTTAGAATTACACCACGGTGTGGTGATTAGTGATGAATTTATGTGGAAAGTGATGAGCAATAACGCAGAAGATAGAATATGGCATCTAAAATCACCGCTTACTGGTGATACCATTGATACTGTTGACGCCCGTGACTTATGGATTGATATTCTTACAACACGATTGGAGACAGGAGAACCTTATATATTGTTTGAAGATGCTGTAAACAGGGCGCGTCCAGAGATATATAAAGAATTAGATCTAAAAGTAAGAACTTCTAATTTATGTACAGAAATCATGTTGACAACCGGTAAAGACTATCTTGACAAAACACGAACAGCCGTTTGTTGTTTATCATCATTAAATCTTGAATATTTTGATGAATGGATTACACAGGAAGGTTTTATAGAAGATGTTATGAGGTTTTTAGATAATGTACTAGAAGATTTCATTACCCGGGCGCCTAAAGAAGTCAGAAATGCTGTACATAGTGCAAAGCAAGAAAGAAGTGTAGGTTTAGGTGTGATGGGCTTTCATAGCTATCTGCAGAAGAAAAACATTGCAATTGAAGATGAAGCCGCCGCCTGCTTTAATGATACAGCGTTTAAATTCATTAGAAGAGAAGCAGATGCAGCCTCTATTAAGCTTGCAGAAGAAAAAGGATCATGTTTAGATGCAGAAGCACTAGATTTAAAAGAAAGATTTACACACAAACTTGCAATAGCGCCTACAGCCTCAATCAGCGGTATATGTGGTGGTACAAGCCCTGGAATAGAGCCGTGGGTTGGTAATACCTTTACACAGAAAACATTATCAGGCTCTTTTGCTATTAGAAATAAATATTTAGAAAAAAGTATTGCTGGAATGGAAAAGAATGCTGATAGAATATGGTCTTATATAACAACTAATGAGGGATCAATACAAGATTTAAGCTTTATTGATGAAGGAACAAAACGGGTATTTAAAACAGCCTTTGAAATAGATCAGCATGTTTTGATTGATTTAGCTGCTCAGAGACAGCAGTACATTGATCAAGGACAGTCACTGAATATTTTTTGTTACGCCAATGTAAATAAAAAGGCTCTCCATGCTGTACATAAGCACGCCTGGGCTTCTGGTCTTAAAAGTTTATATTATTGCAGAAGTAAATCTTTACAACGTGCAGAGAAATCTGCAGAAAATGTTGAATTTATTTGTAGTGGTTGTGATTAATGTAGCAGGGGGGCTGTCCCCCTTTATTATCTAGTCTTTTGATAGCAATCAATTCTTTTCATGATATAACCATTGAATTTATTAAATCTAAAAGCAGCAATCAGTATACAAATAACATTAAATATCAACATGTTTTTATCAGTAGTAAAGGGCGCCACCATCATTAAACCAGTCAATATATCACGATATAATATTTTCTCTGCATTTAATTCTTTAATGTCAAGATCAATAGCAGAAGCAGCTACATACAGTTTGTAATCTCTACTATCCATAATTTTGATTTTATTCAGGAAAGGATCAACAACAACAGAAGCAATGGTATTTATGAACAAACCTAGTGACAAAATTACCACACACAGCAATGCAATATTATCATAATCAAGGTGGTGATTATAGAATAATGTTACTGGAGCTGCTGCTAGTAAGCGGTTACAGAAAAATCTAAAATACATCACTCTTCACCACTATCAAATTTTTTCAAACCTTCAGCCAGAGTCAATTCTTCTTCTTCATTTGCTACTCTGTAGAGAATTCTTTCTAACTTAGAGGCTTGTAGCTCTTCACCATCAGTATCTACAGTAAATGCATCAGCGTCTTGCAGCTGCTGAGATAAATATGCATGATAATAACGCACTATAGAAAATAGATTTTTTTTATCATAATCAGTGATAACAATAGATAGTTCTGCACAGATCTCTAAAAAAAGCTCTGTATCAATTTTTTCTAACAAATACTCTAAATCAGCTACAGCAGCCTTACCTTCATATAAAATAAAACTAGGTTCTAATTCATCAGGAACACCGTTTTTAAGCTTTTTTGCACACAATCTAGCAGTATACAGCTGTGCAGCAGCAAAATATCTGGAATCATCTCTATTGTTGATAACAATCATTTTCACACCAAAACATCTAATCAATCCTTAAATCAAAGCATATTTTCTAATAAAAGTAAAGAAATTGCTGGAATGGAAGAAGTTATTATTTAGTTACTGTGAATTTTCTGAATTCTTCTCTAACATGGAGATTTGCTTCTTTTTCAAGTTGTACATTATTGTTGTAGAGCACCGTGTAGTCATATAATTCAAGAAAGCAGCTTAATTTATATGTTAGTTCATCAAAATTCATATATCTTTTTCTAATAGTTTTTAAACGGCAGAAGCCTAAAAAATTATCTACTAGTAATTCGAATTCTGTAAAATGCATTTCATCAAGGTAATTTTTACCTAAAATAGCATCACTTAACGTTGGTACAGCCCCTGTGAAGCGTTTTAACCCCATATCAGGACTCTTTGCATTAGCATGAGTAATAATTAACTCAGAGGTAGTAAAACCACACACAGCAAGCAAGAACTTATTTTGTGCAAGAGCGATAAATTTCTGCTTTTGTTCTAACGGCGCTACACCATAATCAGATTCATTTATTTTCATTACGGCTTTGATTACTGAATAAAAATATTCTTCTGATGTGTTGTGCATAAAAACCTGCTGTTCTAGTTGATGAATACAAAGAGGCGTGATTTGTTGTGACTTAATAAAGTATTAGGTATGTATCCCCTTTGTATCAGCGCCTTCAACCCTTCCACAACACAATCGGTCAAAAGGATGGGGGTGGGTTAAAGACTAATTACTCTATAATAACTTATACATTTCTGTCAATTTCTTTTTCTTTTTTTGCTGGAATGGAAGAAATCTGCTGTGTGTTATCTACTAAACACGGTCTAAATGATCCTTGAATTCATACTCTATATGACAGTCCTCCATGATACCAATAAGTTCTTCCGCTACAGCATGATTAGCTCTACACAGTAGATCTAACTCATCTTCAGTATTTAGGTTTATCTGCATATTTATATTCATCTCTATTTTAGTTATGTGTTTTTATCTTCTGCTTCTGTTTTCTTCATTGCAGCAAATTCTGCTTCTGCTTGCTTTATCACCGCTAATTCTTCTTCTGATGACGCTGGAAATAATTCATTTAATAAAGGAATAATAAGAACGTTATTACAGCTTCTTACACGTGCTATTTCAAAATAATCGAATGCAGTAAAAAATTCATCTTCACCATCTGTTTGTGGTAATGCACGTAAAATTCTGCAATATAAACGTGGTATATTTACTTCTGTAATATCGTGAATCATCAATGAGTCATTATAAATTTCATGCTTAACATTAGTCTCTAATACAAATTCTGTGGCTGTTTTACCAACTATTTTACAAAT
>JACSEM010000014.1_pt1 | contig 15838 bp, 7 predicted proteins | sample 8225391 | NCBI WGS metagenome assembly JACSEM01 (sample SAMN15704306, study PRJNA253121) | viral metagenome | isolation source: viral DNA from sea star tissue collected in USA, Friday Harbor and Canada... | host: Evasterias troschelii | collected 2013 | reverse complement strand
TACTTGTTGTTCTGTTGTTCCTAATGCATCAGAAGTTATTTGTAATTCTAATTTACTAAATGATTCTAACTTACCTTTTGTTAAAGGAATTGGAATACCTGAATCTAAACCTACACCTATATTTTCAGAACCTTCTTTTAAAACTGTTCTACCAGAAGTATCTTGATATTTAATACCATATAAAGTAATTGCTTTAATAGCTGTATTACTTGCAGCTAACACTAATGTATTACCATTTATAACTGTTGACTTTCTAGACTGAATTATACCTGATGTAGAAGCATTTTCTTTAAATCTAAACCCCATTATATCATCATTTTGGTGATAAGATATTATACCTAATTGATTATCACCAGTAGATATATCTATTTCTAATTCTAATCTATCAAAATCTTCCATATTACCTTGGGAAGTATCTATTGGAATATGAGAAGCTAATGTTGGATGTATATGGTCTATTAACAGAAATCTTTTATCTCCTATTGCATTAACTCCTTTTGGTCCTCTTATCCCTTGTAAACCTCTTTCACCTTTAAGACCTTCTAATCCTTCAAATTTTTGAGCTGTAATATTAACATCTACTTTTTTCCAGTGATTGTTAACTGATGAAGTTGAAGCTGTGTCTAATAAATCAATATATAATTTACCTGCATATTTTCTTATGTTATATGAGAATGGTAAATTTCATGCAACTGTTGCTGCATTTCTATCTACTGTAAAAAATGAATTATAAACTCTTTTAGATACTGTTGAGCTTTCTTCTATATTTTTAATATCAATATATTCGAAATGTTTTTTACTAGTGGGACCATAAGAGGCTCTTGTTTCAAAACCAGAAAATAATACTTTTAGTTCATCAGTTGTATTTCCATCAAATTCAGTAAAAGCATTTAGGTTTCCTACTTCATGAGAAGTTCATTGGTTATCTGTAAAAGTTAAATTAGGTTTAGTCGCTATTAATTTTTCTGCTTTTATTGCTACTATATCTTTATATGAAATAGGTGTTAATGGTGGTGGAACAAGTTTATTATCAACATATTCTTTTGTTGCAGCTTCATTATTGTATTGAGGATTTGGTAATCCTACAATTGGTAAGTTAGTCATATCTAAACTATGATTTACATCAACTTTTGTTAATGTACCATCAGGTGCCTCTCCTATTGTAAATAATTGTTTAACTAATTTAACATAAGGAATTTCAGTTATAGCATATTGTAATAATGGGATAATACTATCATTTCCTACTGGTGAAGGAGAATAACCTAATGCTGTATAATCATTTAAATCATCTAATTTAATATTAGTATCAAATACTGTATCTCTATCTGCTTGTGGTAATAGTTCTGTTAACTTAAAACCTGAACCTATTGGTAATCAATATTCTGCTCCTGAGCTTTCTGTATCTATTGTAAGAGCTCCAACAGAACCATCTAGTCCTTGTATTTCAACTTTGTATACTACTGGGTTATTTGTTATATTAGCATTTCAAATATATTTATTAAAGTAGTTAAATTGGAAATCAATTATTTCTTGATTAGTTAATGTTGCTAAATCAATATCATAGGTTGGAGCATCTATAATTCCTGTTGAATTAGAAATTGTAGTTGTTATTCTAAACTTTTTATTATCTGTTGAAAAAGCATCTAATCTATAAAAGAATAAATGATTAATAACATGAAAAGCATCTCTTGTTAAAGTTGTTGATATAGAATTACTTCAAGTATTTACAGATATAGGAATTGGTATAATTCTTTTTGTAGCATCAATAGTTATTTTTTGAACTGGTAAAGTAGCGGAATTATAAGCTTTAAACACTATATCATTTGCTTCTTTTAAATCGAAAGGATAAGGTTGTTCTGATGTTGCTAAATCTTTATTCATATTTTGATTAATTAATTTAGAAACTGCTTCATTTCCACTACCTGTTCCTGGGTCTCCCTTATCTCCTTTATCTCCCTTATTCCCTTGTGCTCCTTGTGAACCTGTATTTCCTTTTGGCCCTGTTGGTCCTACTGGTCCTTGAATACCTGTATCTCCTATATGTCCTTTAATACCTTGTGGTCCTTGTGGTCCTTGTGCTCCTGTATCTCCTTTTGCTCCATCAGTTCCTTTTAAACCTTTATCTCCTTTAATTCCTTCTGCTCCTGCATATTTGATTAAGGTTAAATCAACAGTACATCCTTTCATATGACTGTTTCCACCTGATGTTGTATTGAATTCTGTAATACCAGCAACTAATCTACCACTTGTTGTTCCACTATGAGTTAAACTAAAACCATAATTTCCATAATAAACAAAACCATTTGATTTAAATTTAATAAAAAATGATTTTAAATTATATTTATTATCAGTATAATTTCCTATGTCTTTTACTGGATAATCAAAACTAATTGTATTATCATTGTCAGCTCCTGGATAAGCATAACCTTCAATGTCTTTAATTTCAACTTTAACACTATCAGTTTCATAAATAATTCCACCTGAATTAAATGAATCATTATTTTCACTATATACGTGAGTTGTTAAATTTCCATTTTTTGGTATATCAGGGAATGTGTAAGAAACTTTTTTACTTGCTTCAATTTCATATATTTCTTTAACAGACTGTCTTTTAGTAATAATTGTTGGAACATTATTATCTACATATTCTTTTGTTGCTGCATCAGAATCATTAGTAGGAGCTCCTACATTAATTAATTTATTATTTCTAGCATTGTAATCAAATAAACCTGCTCCTGCATCTCCTTTATCTCCTTTATCACCCTTAGCTCCTGTATCACCTTGAACTCCTTTTGTTCCTTTATATTTAATTAAGGTTAAACTTACAGTACATTCCTCCATATGCGCGGCACCAGTTTTTGAAGAATTAAACTCTATAAGGTTAAAAACTAATCTATTATCTCCTGAACCATTATAGGTTAAATTAAAACCATAATTTCCAAAAGTACTTAAACCTTCTGATTTATAGTTTACTTGGAATGTTTTTCAATTATATTCATTAATAGAATAAAGTAATATATCTCTTACTGGAACCTCAAAATTAATTTGAGTACCATTTGGTGTTGAAGGATAATTATAACCTACAATATTTTTAATTTTAACTTTAATACTATCAGTATTATAATCAATTCCGCCTACATTAAATATATCATATACCTGATAAAAAATATTAGAAACTGGTTCTGCAAGTCTTGGTATATTAGTAAATCTGTGAGAAACTGTTTCACTAGCTTCAATTTCATATATTTCTTTAACTGGTTGGTTTTTAACTAAAACTGTGGGTATACTGTCTTCTACAAACTTTTTAGTTGCTGCATCAGAATCATTAGTAGGTTCTCCTACATTAATTATTTTGTTTCCCTTAGCGTCATAGTTTCACTCATCAGTTATACTATCTTCTACAAACTTTTTAGTTGCTATATCTTTTGGGTCAGTAGGTGTATTTATTACTTTACCATTTTCATCTAAATTAGAAGTTTTGTTTCTTAATGGTCCAATATTGTTTCTATTAGCTGTTATACCTGTTGTATTATTTGTTATAGATGTTTCATTATTATTTACTCTTGTATCAATATCTGATATATCATTTGTATTAGTAGATACTTGTGTATCTAATGTGTCTAAATCATTTTTATTAGTTGTAATTTTAGAAGTATTAACTTTTATATAATCATCTAAGTTTTCTATAACTTCTTTTCCATCAGCACCTGCTACATCAGTATCATTAGTTATTTCAGTAAAATTAGAAGCTCCTCCTCCACCTGCATTTTCTAAAACAAACTTTTTATTAGCAGCATCAGTATCAGCAGTAGGTGCTGCTACATTGATAATCTTATTACCTTTTGCGTCATAATCTCATTCAGCTTCTGCTTTATTGTTTATCGCAGCAACAAGAGTTGTTAAGTTCTGCTTAACATCTTCTGCTTTTACTAAATCGCCTGGTGTAGGAATGATAAGCTCATCAATATTTATTGTTGGGCCAGTTGTACTCCCTTGAATACTAGGAGCTATTTTAAATTTCTTTGCCAAAATTAACCTTAAAGTAATTTCTCTTATACTTTTAATTATAACATAATTATTTAGCTTTTTTTAGTTTATATAAGAAACCTAAGTTAGATACTTGAAAATCAGTATCTTTATTATGTTTTAATTTAACTTGAACTGTTAAACCTTTACCTGATGTTTTAAATACATTTTTATAAGTATAAGGAGCATCTTTATAAATTGAACCATTATAGTAAAAGGAACTATTAATATTAGTGGAGCCATAAATTTTACCAATAGATTTCTTAGAATCTTTAATACTTCATCTTAATGCTTTACCATCAGGTATTAATTCATAAATTTCAGTTTCAATTATAGATTCACCATCCATATTTACATCTATATTATAAGTTGTAGGTTCTTTTAAATTTTCTGAAATAATTTGAACTTTTTTTAATTTTTTATAATGTAAGGGGAAATCTAAATCATATTTTTTTGTTATTAATGTTGATTCGATAAACTCTCCAATATCACCTGTTGATTTATTATAACCATCAGTGTACCCTGGTATTAATTCTCCTTTATCATATTGAGGAGGTCTTTGTTCTTTGTCCTCATAATGATATGATATTAATGCTTTTCTTTTATAGCCTAATTTTAAAATTTGTGTTTCTTTTTTTCTGACTCAATATATTTCTCCATTTGAATTAAAAAAATTAATTAAATCAAAATAAGAACTTTCTCATACACATCAATTATTATTTTTTTCTCCTTCTTTATATATTAATCATTTACTTTCTTTCTCACCATTAAAATTAAAAATAATACTATCTTTATATAAAATAGCTTTTGTATCAGGAAATTTAGAATAATCAATTAAACCATAAATATCTTCATCTAATCTTTTAATGTTTCAAGCATCGTCAATAGAAGCAGCAACAGAATATAAACCAAATATTCCTTGGTCTGAAATAAATACAACTTTATTATTCATATTTACAATAGCATTTTTTATAATTGCTCCATAATTATTATTAATCTTTGTAATTTTAATAGGGTTGGTTCCAGTGGAATTAGGATTGGTTCCAGATAATCTATGAATATCTTGGTTAGTAAAAACTATTAAAGAATTTTGAAAGTATTTAATTTTTTGTATTTTTCTACCTTCCTGTCCTCCTTCACTTGCAAGAGGTTTAATATAACTTTTTGGAAAATAACTGTAATTATAAGGAGTGGAAACTCATATTTTATCACCACTATATAAAAGCATTAACCCATTAAATATCATAAAATCAAAATCAGTTAAATCTTGGTTAATTATATGTCCTTGATAATCAAACAAATCACTTTTGAATTGAGGAACAATATCTAATGATTGTTCTTCTAAACTTCAATCAAAGAACTCTTGTTTACTTATTTTTTCAGATGACCCTGTTTTACCATAAAAAGCCTTTACTTCTTCTTCCAATTCAGGTCAACCAGAAGCAACCCAATCCATATCGTCTTTCCCTGTGTCTCCTGTTGGAGGTGGTATTAACGCTTTAAATGCAAAAATAGTATGAGGTACAGAATCAACCATTACAAATTCTTTTTGTAAAATGTCCTTATCACTACTACTTCCTGTACCTGCATTTCAATCACTTATATCTAAACTGTAATTAAAATCTTTATATAAATTATTCCCTATTTCATTAACAGTAAGAATGTTTCAACTATAATAAATATTTGGATTAAAAACCTTTCTATAATCAACACCACTAACAGTAGCAGTAGCAGTTAAAATATCTCCTAATAAAGGTGTATCTTTATTAATAAAAATATCTAATAGTTTTGGTCTTAAATCCTTAGCTTTAATTTTAGTATTTTCTACTTCCCAATAAATAGAACTATTTAAATTTAATAATATTTCAGGTTTAATATTTTCTTGTAGTGGGGAAGATTTTGTAGGGCAAGAAGTATTTTTAAATTCTTCTAAGACTTCATCTTTATTATTTATGCTTATTTTAAATTCAACATTAAACCCTTTAATTTTAGCATTTTTAACTTCATTCTCTTTTATTTTTCAAATCAAAGATTGTAATTTTTTTTGTGCGCTGGCTCACTCTATAAAATCATCAGATTGTTTTCATCCTTTAATTTTAATAGAAGGAAAATAAGTAGGGTCAGTATCGACTACTAAATCTCAATCAGAACCTATAAAAGTTTTAAATGCATTAAGATTATTAAAAGTTAATAAGGCAGTCTTTTTTATACTTCCTGTATATTTATAAATTCAATTGGTTGTTTTATTTTCAAAACTTAAAACAGGAAATCTTACATTAGTTATTTTACTTTCAAAGTAAGATGGTTTTATATCTTTATCTGAGGACATTCCTCTTGAACTTGCTCCATCTAAAATAAAAGGTGCTATTTCAACATCTGTTGTTGAAAGGAAATTATAAACACTCCTATTTCAAGCTCCTAAATTAGAAGGGTGTAATGTAAACGTTCAATCTGATAAATCTCCATATTTATAATAATTAAAAAAAGTCTGATTATTATTAATAGTTTTTTTTAATAATTTAACAAAAGGAACAGTATAAGCTTCTATTGGATTTCCATATTTATTAGACGCCTGAGTTTCTCCTAAATTTAATTTATTTGATTTATCTTTACTAAGGTAAATAGAATAACCTTCACCATAAGACCCAGTTAATTTACAATTAATATCTTCAACATCAATACCTTGTTTTCATCCAGTTCAATTATTAAATTCTGTTCTTGATAATGTTAATTTTTTAAGCTCATCATCATTTATAATATCAATAAAAGAAACATCTACAAGACTATGTAAAAGTTTAGCTTTAATATTCCCTTTGATTACTGTGTTTTTATTTTTAGGTCTTCATGTTTTAATAGCTGTATTATTTGAACTTTTATTAAATGAAAGATAATCATACTTATGAAGTAAATCTCAATTAGTATTATGATAAGGTTTAAATTTATCTTTTCAATAAGTAGCACCTAAATCTTCTGCATCAGGGTCCTCTATATATTTATTTCATCCTTTATAAAATTTAATACCAGTAGCATAAGGGTCAAAAACAGTTAAAAATTTTGTTAGAATACCATAAGTCTTTGAGTTTTTTTTAACCATATCTTCTCAACTTCATGTATCATAAGATTTGGTCTCCATAAATATTTTAGAGCAAGTAGTTGCAGTTGATGTATTATATACATCAAAAAGACCATCTCCTGAAATATTAAAATTAAAACTATCTAAAAAAGCTTCTGATGGATTAATAAATTTTTTTATTCTTTTATTAGGAGTATTTGAAAAAGTGTTAACACCATAAATATCTAAATCTTTTGCTGAAATTACATATTTTGGTAATTCAATTCATGCTTTTAATCCTATTGGATTTTCAGCATTATATACAGGGCTTCCTGTTAAATGATTTATTTTTATTTTATTATCTGATACTACTCAACTACCTACAACAGGGTACATTAAAATTTTATTTCCTGCTTTTCAATACATGATTCCATTATCAAGTTGTTGGTTTCCACAAATATTAGGGTCATCACTTGTAAGTGGAGCTAATGTTTTATATTTGAATTCATCAGAAGGGTCCTCTTCAATATATTCTCCTGTCTTATTGAAATTAGAATCATCACTAAATAATTCCTTATAAGAGTAATAATTTTGTCTATCACCATTACCGTTATATATATCTCCTCCTTTTAAAAAAAATATATTATTTTTATTTTGAATATTTTTATCTGATTCTATAATACATGAAACAAAACCATATAATTGTCCTTTATTATCATAATCAAAATTTTCAATATTATGTATAATTTCAGACCCAGGTCTTTTTGATATTTCTCCTCCACTAGTTATTTCAAAATTAACAAGAGTATCAACTTGATTATTATATTTAGAATTAGAACCGGAAGTTAAATTTATACCACCTGAAAAATCTCTTATTTCAGCAAGACGTTTTAAAGAAGAATTAGGTTTATATGCTTTATTTTTTAAAGCTCCTGTTCTTTTAGCCATTAAATGAAGTACCTTCCAGTATTATTTTTTTTACCTTTAATAAATTTTTTTCTTTTAGGGAATAATTCATTAGGTAATTCTTTCAATAAATTTGAAGCAAAATTATTAATAAAATTATCAATTTCAGAACTATTTATTTGTATACTTTCATAAGGTTCATCTTCTTGTATTTTTATACTTCTTTGTATCATAGGAACTATTAAAGAAGTCAATCAAAATTTAGGCATTACATAAAAGAATTTTTTAAAATCAATAGGAGAAATAGTACCTAATGCTGTTTCTTCTGCTTTTGTTAAAGTATGTATTTTTGTATCTATATCAAAATTAACACTATTAAATTGTTCTGCTTCATTAATAATTAAAGGGGAAACAATAGTACCAACTGATTGAGTAGTTTTTACATAAAATTCAAATGTACCATTTGAATGAGATTTGTAAAAAAACTCCATAGGTGTTTTATCAGAGTTTATTTTTAAAATATTAAACATTTTTTCAGGGTCGCCTATAACAACATTAGATTCATCTAAACCTAATTGAATCTTTAATCTATATATATTTTTAAAATTATTGTCTTTTAAATCTAAACCTTGAAATTGTATTAAACCTTTTGTGGTAGAAATATCAGCAGGTACAGTTTTTGATATCGTTAAAAACCTAATTAATTTAGGAAATGATATATCAACATCTTTTGAAATTATAGGTTTATTATATAGAGAAACTATTTCAGACATTGTTAATTGTTCCAAAGGTAAACTATATTCAATGTTAGGGTATAAACTATTTAAATCACTTTCAGTAATTGTTGGAAATAAAGTACCTAACCTATTATTAAGATTATTAACTGCATGATTAAAATGGAATATAAAAGCTTCCTCATCTAAACCATCTTCTGATAAGTTATTTATATATTCTAATAAGTAAGTTAATGTGATTCCATTAAATTGATTTTGTTCCATGTACTATAATTTTAACATAAAAAAATAGATATTGCTATCTATTTTTTTTTAATAAGAAAATTAATTCTTATAAGGTGTATTTATTTATCACAAATACGAAGGTAATTGCTGCTGTTTGAGTTGTTGCTTTCGCCACATTGAATCCGAATTTAAACCCTGCACTACATGCTCTATGTAATGGGTCTTGAACTCCTCCATCAAATTTATGAACGAACATTTGTACCCCAGAACCTTCAAGCTCTACTTTTGCAAATGTTGCCTCAGGTAATAAAATTGCTGTATCAATTGTTAAACCTGCTGTATTAACAGTTTGGAAAGTATTTCTAACTTTAACTAATCTAAGATTGAAAATTGCTGTTCCAGCTCCATTTTCATCATAGGTAGATGTATTGGTCCCCATATCTCACTCAGAAGCTACTGTTTTACCAGCTATTACATACTTCTCGAATAAAGGGTCAGCTATTAATTGGTTGTATGCTTCTACGGATAATAATAGTTTGTATCTATCTCCATCAGCTTTAAAACCAGCTATTGGTGCTTTATGGTCTATCATAACAGAAGAAACACCATTAGCATAGTCCGCTCATTTACCAGAAACATCTTTTTTATCTGTATCTCTTCGTTTGATTGTGTTGTTAGCAAACATCATTCCACCCGCCATAGCTTGTGGTATTGTTAAAACATCTTTTGCTATTAACGCATCTATATCTGTGGTTGGAGTGTCATGAATATAAATTTTTTTAGAATTTGATATTATAACATTTCTAGCATAAGTATCTTTTGTTTCAATTATTGCTCTTGGTATTTGTTGGATTAGTAATTCTAAACCATTGTATTTACCTGTTTGTATCTGGAAGTCATTGAATTCTCCTCATAAACCTCATAAATATACAGACATTCTAAATGCATATCTATCAATTACTACTGGTTTTTTAGAATCAGTATCATTTATGTTTAAAAGAGCACCATTATTTAGTAATAAAGCATCACCTGTTGCAACTAATGGATTTATTGATGTACCTGTTCCTGGTATTGCTTGACTTCTTTGAATTGTTATTGTTGTATCATTCATTTTAGGAATGGTATAAGATAATAAATATTTAGTATGTTTATAATCTTTTTCAGCTATTTGAAGAGCTGCTTCCAATTGTGATTGGTAGAACTCTGTGTATAATTTAGGGTTTTGTGTACCTGGCGGATAAGCTGTTATATCCCTACCAAATTGTCCTAATGTAGCATCGTTTAGTGCCATTGTTATTCCTTAAAAAATTTCACTATTTTTTTTTAAGTTATTTCTCTGTAATAATAGTATAACACAAAAGATATATTATTTAACATTTTTATTAGAAGGAGGAGAAGCTGCTGCTTTTTGTTGTTGGCCTGCTTGACTTATTAAACCTTTAACTAAATCAGCTTTAATCTTATCTTGTCCCATACTTTGTTGATTCATCATTGTAGCTGCTTGCATTTGTTGAGCTTGTTGTTGTTGAGCTTGTTGTTGTTGTTCCATTTTTTCTTGTTGGTCTTTTTCAGCTTTAACTGCTTTATTAATAAATTGATTACTAAACCCTACTTGACTTCATACAGTTCTTAATAGTTCCGGAGGAGCCATACCTTGTTGTTGTTTTCTATCAATATAATTTAACATATATTCATCATTTTTTGCTTTTTGTGAACTTGTTTGATTATAAATATCAACATCAATATCAAAATCAGATTCAGCAAATTCATTAGCAGTTTCACCTTCTGTTGTAGTAGCTGGGTCAACTGTTAAAGTTCTAAATTTATCAGTAGGTGAAGGAGGTTGGGCCATACCCATCATTTCTCCCATTCCACTTTGAGGTATACCTTGTCCCATCATTTCTTCCATTCCACCCATAGGAGGAGTTCCTTGTGCTAAAAGTCCTTCTAATTCTGCTTGTCCTTCATTATTAGGTGTAGGCATTCCTCCCATATCGGGTGCTGCTCCCTGAGCTAATGCTTGTTGCATTCCTGCATCTATTGCTGGTTTACCTTGTCCTCCTTCTAATGAAGGTCCAAAATTTGGAGTACCAGAAGGGTTTAAACTTAATTGATTTTGTCTATCCTCTTGGAATATTCCTTCTGGATATTTTCTAGATTGTGCTGTTTTACTTTCCATATTAACACTAAAAGCTCTTGGTGTATAATTAAATTTTAAATAAGCTAATATAATATTAAATAATTCTTTTAAATATACATTTAAATTATTAGTAATTGTAGAATCAATTGTATTTGCTTTTGAAATAATTGAAGAAACTCCACCTTTTGTTTGTTGGCTACCAAAAGAACTTGCTTCATAAGCATCTGTAATTCCTAATGTTTTATTAGAAAGTTCTATTGTAAATTGTTGTAATTTTTGTAAAAAATCTATTTCATTTTCACCAATAGTTATTTTAGAAAATTGATTATGAATAGGAGTATTTTTATTTTTATAATCAACTCCTGCTATAAGCACACTACCAGCATCTCTGTCTTCGAAAAAAGATTTAATAATATCTGAGTTTAAACCAAACTCTTTATTCATAAGTACAATTTCTTTTCCTTTTGCTTTTAATAATTTAGCTTCTTTTATTTCTAAAATTGTTAAATATTTTTGATAAGGTAAAACAGCTTGTCCTGTGGAATAACCAAAGAAACTTTGAGGAATTTTAAAATCTCTTAAAGCAGCTAATGGAAAAAATGGAATACCTATATCATCAACAGAATATAATAATTCTTCTGTACCTAAAATATAGTGGCAACTAATTATTACTTCTCCTTCATCATTTATTTCTTTTGTATAATAAGTAAATAATGTGTATAAAGGGTCTTGTGGGTTTGAAAGAATTTGTGTATCATCATAACTATCAACACTTCCTTCTGTTCCTTCTGTTATAGGTTCAGCTTTTTCTAATCTCTCTTTTGTTAGTTTAGCAAGAATTTCTGGGTTTCCTTTAAAATTATTTCTTAATTTTGTTAAAGTCATACTTGTAGCAATTATAAAATAATCCATATCTTGTATTTTATAAGCACTAGGGTCTCATCATATATTTATAGGGTCAACAATTTTTACTGTAAAATCTCCTTGTGTTTTCATTTCAGGACTAGCAGTAGGAATATTTTTAATATTATTATCTCATTCAAAATGTGTAATTGTTAAAGGTTTTAATTTAGCTATATAAATCTGTTCGTTAACATGGTCTTGTAAATTTTGTTTCTCTCATATAGTATCTAATAAAGCTTGTACTTTTTCAATTTTTTGAGTATCATGTGGGTTTTCAGTACTTACTTCTGGTTGAGGATTTAAATTCATATTATTTCCTGCTTTTAAATTAACCGCATGACTTAAAATATTTGTCCCTCTAAATTCTATATCTTCTGTAATTTCTGCATTTTCTGCATCATCTATTGAATCTATTCTATCGCCATTTTCATATACTTCTACTTTAATACCAAACTCATTAGCATTTTCCTTAACTTCTTTTTGGGAATGTGGTATTTCATCATCATTATAATCAGAGGTTAAAGAAGGTTTTAATAATTGATTATATTGTTTTGAACGAGCAAAATTTTCTAATTCTTTCAAAATAGATATTTCATTACTTCTTTTTGATTCTGAATATTGTTTTCTTTCAACAAACTCTGTTAAAATAGAACTTTCATTTTCAGTTTCATTTTCAGTTTCATTATCTTCTATAAATTGTAATTCATTATCTTCCATAAACTATGTCTGCTTTGTTTTCCTGTTTTTTTTCTTTTTCTTCAATGTCTTCATAATATTGTTTTATTTGTAATTGTAAATTTTTTTGATTTTCAATATTTGTTTTAATTTCAGTTTTTAAAATATCTAAATGGAGTAATTGTCCGTTTATTTTTTCTGCTGTTATTTCATTTAACTTTAAACTTAATTGTAATTTATAAATAAGATTTTTTACTATTTATTTTTCTTCATATTATTATTATATATTATTTTATAAAAATAATTGGTTTATTTCTTTTTTTATTAGTGTTTTTTAAATCAAATATAGAATTTATATGTTGAGGTTTGTAATCATTAACATTAAAAAAATCAGCAGTGGTAAATCTTATTTCATTAAAATCTTGTGGAACTTCCATAGCAAAATATCTTAAACAATCTATTAAATGGTCGTTTGTAGTTGGTACTTTTTCTTCAAACTTGTTATCTATTTTTGAAACCTGTCAAACATATTTACTTAACTCTCAATTAAAATTAACACAGCTTGAAAAATATTTAAGTTGTCCTGTATCTATTAAAGATTGTAAAGCTATAATATCAGCTTTTTTATTTCCACTTTTTTTAGCTAAATCAAAATCTAAACCAAACTCTTCAAATAAACCTTGAACTGTACTAAATTCTTCCACAGAATGTTGTCTTGCTCCTGCTTTATTATCAATTAATCTTTTTTCAATGTTATCAGCAGTTGTATTAGTATTATATTCTTTTCTATTAATGGCTTCAACTACTTGTCTTAAAACTTGATTATCTTTATAAAACTCATCATAAACATATGCTATTTTATTTTTAGGGTCTATTGCTACTCATAATATAGCAAACTTATCTTTAATTCCTGGGTCAGCCATTACATATCTAGGTCAATGATGTGGTATAACAAAAGGCTCCACTTTATGTTTAACTAATTCTCCAAATATAAGTCTATTAGCATCTGAGAAATCACCATATAAAATCATATCAATTTCTCATTGTTCTTTACCTGCAATTATAGTTTCTTTATAATCACTTGTAGCAGAAGGGTTATCAATAGTAGCCGATAAAATAGAAGTTAAATGATGACCACTACTTCCTTCATAAGGTTCACAAATTTCTTTATAGTTTGTTATTCCTTTTACTTGTTCTGTATAATAAACAGTGCTTGACTTTTCTAACATAACTGTTTTAGGTCAATTACTTGTAGGGTTAGTTTCAACTAAAATCTGAGAAAAATCTTTTTCTATAATAGGTTCTATTTCTCCCCATTTTCCTATACCAGTCATTATGTCCCCTCTTTTATCTCTTTTATATATAACTGCTTTTGGATGTCTTAACCTCTTTTTAATCTGTTCGTAAACAGGTTGTAGATGGGGTGCAGAAGCTTCCATTATTAAAGCCATAGTATAACTGTGTGAACGTATTACTTCCTCATTATGGGAAGGAAAAAAAGTTATTTTTGAACCATTTGTAAATACTCAACTATGTTTTAATTTATCAACAAATCATTCATCTAAAAAAAATTTAGATAAAGTATCTTCTTTAAATGCTACTAATAATTGGTCTACTGTTTGGGCGAAACAAGCAACATGAGCTCCTGGAATAGATAATACATGTTGTTGAATTTTTTTAGCATCTACTGTTGTTTTACCAGAACCAAAACCACCAGCTACTAAACAAACCTTGCAGGCTCTCTTAAAACCATTTCTTGAAAAGGGGTAGGATGAAAAAAATCATAAACAGAACCACAATTAGTACATCTTGATACAAATTTAGTTTCATCTTTTTCAATTATATTTTTACATTTAGGACAAATTTTTCTAGTTTTAAAATCTGCTTTTCAATCGATTATTTTTATTTTTTTAAATTTAGTCTTTGGTATAGAGTTCATAATTCCCCTTTAAAAGAACTTCTGGTAAAAATATTTTATGATGTAAAAGAATATATGTAATAAATTTCTTTTTTAATTTGTCTAGCTCTTTATAAAATAATTCTGAGTTTGGAAATTGAAAAATTTTAACTAAACCAAAAGAAGAAGTAGGATAGTTGTTTTTAGTTGAAATAAAACCTCTATGCTCATCTGTATCTTTATCTATTAATTCAATAATATACCCTTCACTATTTAAAGATTCTTTTTTATATTCATATGAATCTTCTTCTATGATTTGAATTGTATTAGGTTTTTCAACACTATTATTAAAAATAAAAGTATGTTTATTTTCTTGTTTTTTCATTAGCTCTTCAATTTTAGCATTAAATTCTTTTTTTGAAGATTCAAAAAGTTTTGTTAAAGCAGTTATCTGTTTAGATTCTTCGATTGTAATATTATCTTTCATTGCTAATGCTTCTAATTTATCTTCAATTTTATTCTTAATGCCAAAATATTTAACATCAGATAATAAACTTATAAATCTTAATTTAAAAGAAACAACTTTTGCATTAGTGGTAAAGTTTAATCAAGCATCAGGTGAGAAGTCAGGGTAAGCCATGTGTAATTCAACAGAATTTAAAGTTAAATTTTTTCTAACATCTTTTTCAAAAAAAGCAGCCTGCTTTAAAGCTAAATCATATTCTTCTTTTTTTTCTCAGTCTAATGGATTAAATAAAGCACCCAGGGAAAATTTATTATTCATATTTACCTTTATGTTTTATTTTTCTTGAATAAGCCTTTTTACTTTTATGTTGTTTCTTATGAGCTTTAATATCTCCTGTAAAACTACAATATAGTCAACCTTGTTTATTTTTAATAGTTTTATCTCTTTTTAATCTTAATGGATTTAAAAATTGTTGATGTTCTTGTTTTTTAGATTTCATCAAATTCTACCTCACTTTCTTCTATTATTTCATTTACATTGTTTCCTTTTAATGTTTTCTTTTTCATTAGGATTATAACTCCACCTTTAACTTTCTTTCTACCTTGTGTTGCTTCATTAATTGTTTTACCATTTTTACAATCAAGTTGAAATTCCTCTAAGTTTTTAGGATGGTATTGATTAAATCCTGCTAACACTATTTTATTTTTACCTTTCTCTAATTCTACCATGTATCTTTTAGCTCTTACGTATATAGCTAAAAGATACATGGTAGAATTAGAGAAAGGTAAAAATAAAATAGTGTTAGCAGGATTTA
>JACSEM010000013.1_pt1 | contig 16351 bp, 12 predicted proteins | sample 8225391 | NCBI WGS metagenome assembly JACSEM01 (sample SAMN15704306, study PRJNA253121) | viral metagenome | isolation source: viral DNA from sea star tissue collected in USA, Friday Harbor and Canada... | host: Evasterias troschelii | collected 2013 | reverse complement strand
TAAATTATGACTCACCAGCATCCATACCACCTAGTTGACCAAAGACCTTGACCCCTCACAGGAGCAATAAGAGCCCTAATGATGACCTCCGGTCTTATTCTTTGATTCCATATTAACAGCGCAACTTTGCTTGCCCTAGGGACAGTTCTTCTTGTATTAACCATTATAAAATGATGACGAGACATAATCCGAGAAGCCACTTTTCAAGGCTTTCACACCTTAGCCGTAAGTAAGGGATTACGATTCGGAATGGTCCTATTTATAACTTCCGAAGTGTGCTTTTTTTTCGCATTCTTTTGAGCTTTTTTTCATAGCAGACTTGCCCCCACTGTAGAATTAGGAGTTTCATGGCCACCTACTGGAATAACCCCGATAAAACCATTTTTAGTTCCTCTCCTTAAAACAGCCGTACTTCTTTCTTCCGGGGTAACTGTTACTTGAGCACACCACAGCATTCTTTCAGGGAACCGGAGCGAAGCCATTCAAAGACTTTTACTAACTGTTATTCTTGGTATTTACTTTTCCATTCTCCAAGCTTGAGAATATTTTGATTCTCCCTTTACTATCGCTGATAGAGTGTACGGCTCCACCTTTTTTGTAGCCACAGGATTTCATGGCCTTCATGTCCTCATAGGAACATTATTTTTAGCCGTCTGTTTGGCTCGACTATCTAGTTTCCATTTTTCTACTCATCACCATTTTGGCTTTGAAGCTGCCTCTTGATATTGGCACTTCGTAGATGTAGTATGACTTTTTTTATATATTTGCATCTACTGATGAGGCTCTTAAGAGAAGAAAGGATTTGAACCTTTATCATTTTAGTTTCAAGCTAAATGTATCCCTGTCTACCACTTCTCCTACTCCTTCTATTTTATATAAAACAATTATATGTATAATATTATAATCATCGTAGTATCAATTTTAACAGTAACAGCGGCTATAGTTTTTGCTGCTCACTTCTTGCCCACTCGCAATCTAGACTTGGAAAAGGCTTCTCCCTATGAGTGTGGCTTTGACCCCTTAAAATCCGCCCGCGTTCCCTTTTCTTTTCGATTCTTTCTAGTAGCAATCCTCTTCCTCTTATTTGATTTAGAAATAGCACTTTTATTTCCGTTCCCCCAAGCTTTATTTATATTAAATCCTTCCTTCGTACTCTGCGTAGCAACCTCATTTCTTGGTATTCTCCTAATTGGCCTGATATTTGAATGAACCCAAGGGGGACTAGACTGAGCCGAATAAACTTTTTAATAATGATGTATCTTTTAATTCTGTCTTTCTCGGCCATTTTTTTGCCTTGACTTGTCAATAAGAACCTACAGCGAAGAGTATCAATAATAGCCGCTCTTATTATCTCTTTTTTTTCCATTAAAATCCTAAAACTACACTTTTTTTCTCTTTGGCACAAACTTTCCTTCAAATTTGCAATAGATAGCTTATCTGCCCCTCTTATTATTCTAAGAACATGATTAGTCCCGGTGTCATTACTAGCTAGGATAAATTCTACAAATAATCTGACTACTAAATCTCAGCGGACTTTTATCTCAACTATATTTTTTATTCTATTTGCCCTCCTTCTCACTTTTTCCGCATTGGAGCTATCTTTATTTTTTATAGCTTTTGAATCAACATTACTCCCCACTCTAGTGTTAATAACTCGTTGAGGGGCACAAAAGGAGCGATTTCAAGCTGGAATATACTTTATTTTTTATACTCTAGCAGGCTCTCTTCCATTGTTAATTGCCCTCATATCCCTTTACAAAATTAAAGACTCTTTAATTCTTCCTTCAATATATCTCACAACAAAAGTTCTCTCTTTGTCTTATTTTACCCTTTCTATATGATGAGTTTTCTGTTTTATAGCATTTATTATAAAGATGCCTATCTATGGATTCCACCTATGGCTACCAAAGGCACACGTAGAAGCCCCAATAGCGGGATCAATGATCCTTGCTGCAATTTTGCTAAAGCTAGGAGGATACGGCCTAGCCCGTACCACCCTAGTATTCTTTTTTGTTTCTGCAAACTATCTCTCATTTCCTCTTATAACTTTCTGTATATGAGGAAGACTAGTAACGAGAATTATATGTATACGCCAAACAGATTTAAAGGCTTTGATAGCGTATTCGTCTGTGGGCCATATGAGAATGGTTGCTGCCGGAATCTTTACCTTATCCCCCTGAGGTATAAAAGGGGCAACCACACTTATGATAGCCCATGGACTCATTTCTTCTAGATTATTTTGCCTTGCAAAATTATTATATGAACGAAAAAGGACTCGCACCCTAGCCATAACTCGAGGTTTTAAGTTGATTACACCCCTCCTTTCACTATGGTGAATTATTACCTGCATCACTAAATTGGGCCTTCCCCCCACTCCCAACCTAATTGGAGAACTCCTTATAATAGCCTCTGTAATAAGATGAAAAAATGCTGCCTTCTTTATAATTACTTCTGCCACTGTTTTTGGGGCCATTTACTCCTTGCTTATTTTTCAAAAAACGAAAAGAAGAACTTTTCCCACATTTGTCGCCAAAATACGACCAATCAACTCCTCTGAACACGCCTTAATGTTTTTTCATATTTTTCCTCTTTTATTCATCATAATCAACCCTTCTATACTCCTACTTACCTAAATTTGACCCAATTTTGCTAAAACCTACAAGGCCCCCCCCTTATCGCATTTAGTTTATTTAAATTAGTGCTAGTCCTAAGATCTTATTTTTTTTATAAATATTTTATTATCATCTATGTTTGCCCTTTAAAAAATAAATAACTTTTTTTTGACTAAAGTAGTTTAAATAAAACCCTAATTTGTGGTATTAAAATTACCAGTTAAAATCTGGTCTATAGTCCGAAATTTATAGGTTTATTTTAGTCCTGCTAAGTCTTAAAATCTGTGGTTCAAATCCATAGAAGTTTCGATGCCATTAAATCTTCAAAGAGTAATCCTAACAATTAACTCCTCCCTCATTATTATATTATTTTCAAGCATATTTTTTTTCCAGCTTACTAACTCCACTTCCTACAAGACGCATAACTTAACTATTTCTGCTCTTGGCATTAGGTCTAATAAAACTTTTACTACAATAGAAAAGAAGAGGACTTTTTTTATTGCCCTCATGAAGACATTGGCTGCCCTCTCCTTCCTCCCTCTTGTTGCTTCTCTAAGCCTTAATTCTCCAGATATAGTTGTAGTCACTAGAAACTGATTTTCACTAAACTCTTTTTCTTTTAATTTAGAACTACACTATGACTTTAAGTTTAATTTATTCTTTTTTACAGCCCTGGTTGTCTCTTCTGCCATAGTGGAATTTTCCAACTATTACATGAACGAAGACCCAAAAAAGAAAGCATTCTTTCATCTCCTAATTATTTTCTTACTGAACATGGTCATTTTAACTTTCTCAAATAACCTTTTTTTTCTATTTATTGGCTGAGAAGGAGTAGGATTTCTCTCTTTTCTTTTAATTAGATGGTGACAAACCCGCACCAAAGCTAAAAAAGCTGCTATGCAGGCTATAATCTACAAACGTATAGGAGACATTGGCCTCCTCTTGTTTTTTTCATTAGCTCTTATCTCTCTTAAATCTTGATCTATGTCTGAAATCTCTAACCTGAGACTAAACCCCTCACTTGAACTAAAGCTACTTTTAATTGGAGGGCTAATAGCGGCCGCTGGAAAGTCTGCCCAGTTTGGACTACACCCCTGGCTACCCGCTGCAATGGAAGGGCCCACCCCCGTATCAGCCCTTCTCCACAGCTCTACTATGGTAGTAGCCGGAATATTTCTCTTGATACGGATTAGCCCTCTCTACTCAAAATTTACCCAATTTAACAGATGATGCCTAATACTAGGGGCAATTACTGCCATATTTGCAGCCACTACCGCTATCTCCCAACATGACATAAAGAAGATAATAGCATACTCTACTACCAGGCAATTAGGCCTCATGATGGTAGCTATTGGACTTAACAGGCCCGCTATAGCTTTATTTCATATTTGCACTCACGCCTTTTTTAAGGCTATGTTATTTTTATCTTCTGGAAGAATCATCCACAGCCTTAAAGACGAACAAGACTTGCGTAAGATGGGAGGGCTATTCTTAATTTTACCAAAAACTTCCGCTTGCATAATATTAGGAAGACTTGCACTAGCTGGGACTCCCTTTCTTGCTGGATTTTATTCTAAGGACTTAATCCTGGAAATATCTTTAACAAAAATGACTAAATTTTTTGGCATAGTTATATCTTTTATCGCCACCTTACTTACGGCAGTATACTCTATGCGAATAATACTATTCTGCTTTGCAAACCCCCCCTCATTTAACCCCTTATCTCCGACCAGGGAGGAAAATAGGAACCTCGTAAAACCTTTAAATCGCCTGGCAACCGGGACTATAGTCTCAGGATGAGTAATATCTACTTTCATTCTGTTTAAAGCCCCCATAACTCTTCAGATTATGCTAAAGTCCCTAGCGTTTTTAGTAACCTTAGCCGCAACATTTTATAGCGCCTTCATTATAAACAAGCTTATAACCATGACTATAACTACCCCAAGGGCTTCTATATTAAAAAGATTCACATCCCTTCAATGATTTTACCAAAAAATTTCCCACTATATTTTATCTTTCACTTTTTTAGTGTCTTCCCTAACTTTAAGAACACGAAAAATAGATCAAGGATGAAAAGAAACCCTCGGAGCTCAGGGAGCCGCCGCTTCCTCTATCAAAATTTCTACAACATACCAACTCACCCAAACCGGGTATATAAAGCACTATCTTTTAATGTCTTCTATTATCATGATTGTAATACTTATAATTGCAGCGCTATTTCTACAGTAAAAATGTTTTTCCCATAGTTGCTTTTAGTCTATAGAGCCTTTAAAACTTTATATTCTGAACCATAGGTTATGACCAAAGCAACTACCAGGGCTACAAAAAGAATGTAGCCCCCAACTACCAAATATAATCACACCTCTCTATACAGAAACCTTCTTCCTACTAAATCCACTTTTTTATATCTCAACCACCCAGTCTCTGAGAGATTAAGCAAAAGATCAAAATTAAAACTCACCCACCTAGTTAAAACAACAAACAACACCAAAACTTCCTTGAATTTTCTGACCACCGGGTATCGCTCTGCAGACAAAGCCCTAGAATACACGAAAACAACTAACATCCCCCCAACGTAGATAAGAAGTAACACCAGCGCCATAAAGGAGAGGCCCACTAGACTGCATAAAATACAACCAGACATTGATACCACAACTAAACCTAACGCTCCGTAATAGGGAGACAAGCTATAAAAAACTAGGGTTCTCCCTAACAACATAAGAATAAAAGTCGAATAGAAAATCATTATATATAACAAATTATGACAGGACCTTTACGAAAGACACACCCTCTATTCAAGATCATGAACGGCTCTCTCATTGACCTCCCAAGACCAAGAAACCTATCTATATGGTGAAAATTTGGCTCTCTTTTAGGGCTATGTCTAGCTGTGCAAATAATAACCGGCTTATTCTTAGCTATGCACTACACTTCAGACATCTCCCTAGCTTTTTCTTCTGTTAGACATATATGCCGAGACGTTAAATACGGATGATTACTACGTAAAACTCACGCTAACACAGCCTCCTTTTTCTTTATTTGTATGTATTTTCACATTGGTCGAGGCATATACTATGGATCTTACGTAAAAAAGGAAACATGAAACATAGGGGTTATTCTTTTTCTTCTTACAATGCTAACCGCGTTTGTCGGATATGTTCTCCCCTGAGGACAAATGTCATTTTGGGGAGCCACTGTTATAACCAATCTTGTATCCGCTCTTCCTTACATAGGAACTACTATAGTACAATGAATATGGGGGGGCTTCTCAGTTGACAAAGCCACCCTTACCCGATTTTTTGCCTTCCACTTTTTATTTCCTTTTATTATTACCGCCCTCGCTATTGTTCATCTATTGTTTCTACATCAAACAGGCTCAAAAAATCCCACAGGAATTGAATCAACTTTTGACAAGACTCCTTTCCACACCTACTTTTCTACTAAGGATTTAACTGGGTTTATCATAATGTTTATTGCCTTGACATCTATAGTCCTCCTATCTCCTACGTTGCTAAAAGACCCAGAAAATTTCAACCCCGCCAACCCTTTAGTTACCCCCCTTCACATTCAACCCGAATGATACTTTCTTTTTGCTTACGCTATCCTTCGCTCTATCCCTAATAAGTTAGGCGGAGTATTAGCTCTACTAGCCTCCATCTTGATACTTTTTCTTGTCCCCATCCTGCACACTTCTAATAAACAGGCTAAAACCTTTCGGCCTGCATCCCAATCTTTTTTTTGAGTCCTAATTTCCGTGTTTATTGTACTAACTTGAATAGGAAGACAACCCGTAGAAGAACCTTTTATTATTTTAGGTCAAATTTCTTCTATTCTATACTTCATGCTATTTATACTATTTATACCTGTGACAGCACAAATAGAAAAAAATCTCATTTTTTGCAAAGATAGCTTAAAAGAAAAAGCAAAGCACTGAAAATGCTCTAATAAAGGTTAAAATCCTTTTCTTAGCAACAGACTTGGTCCTAGTCTTTTTATTGACTGTTTCTATGGTGATACATGCAAGCCACCAGACACTACTGTGAGTAAAAATAAAAGTTACTTCTTACAAGAAAAACTTCGAAAAGTATCAGACACCCCCTCCCGGAATCAAATACACTTAGATACCCACAACTGCAGTACTTGAAATTATACAATAAGCGTAAGCTTGATATAGTAATAGAACAAACACCCGGTTAATTATGTGCCAGCCACCGCGGTTATACATAAGGTAAAAGCCAATAAATCCTGGTAAAAATTGTGGTAAGAAACCCCCCAATGAAATAAAGACAAGCTTCAGCAGTAATAAGCTAACAGCAACTAAATTACAACAACACTAAGATAATTTCACTTTTTCACACCCCACTAAAACTCTAAAATAAACTGGGATTAGATACCCCACTATAGGAGTCATAAAACTACCTCTTTCACCCGAGAACTACGAGCGAAAGCTTAAAACTCAAAGGACTTGGCGGTTTTCTAATTCTTCCTGGAGGAGCTTGCTATCTAACCGATAATCCACGAAACACCTCACCAACTTTTGAATAATACAGCTTGTATACCATCGTCGTCAGTTTACTTCCCAAGAAATGTAAACAAAAAGAATGCCCTTCTCGACGTCAGATCGAGGTGCAGCTAATAAGTTGGGGATAAGTGAGCTACAATTATAAAAACAAAAACCAACACTATAAATGGATAACGGATTGAAACATCAGTTTGAAACAGGATTCAGCAGTAATGAGTAAAAGAAAATACACATGAACACTATTTTTTAAAGCCCTAGAATGCGCACACATCGCCCGTCACTCTCGTCACCAGAGGAGAAAAGTCGTAACAAAGTAGGCGTATTGGAAAATGTGCCTGGTAAAATATTCCTGTAGTTGAAACAACAATAACTTTTCACGTTATAGGTTTAGGTTAAAACCCTAACAGGAATCATGCCTTAAAAGCTACAAAAAGCAGACAATCTTGTAAATTGTAAGATAAAGGTTTAAGTCCTTTTTAAGGTTTTTCCCATAGTTGCTTACCCCTCCGGGGGAGGGGGTAACTGTTATATAGTTAGTACACAAAGTGCTTTCTACCTGCGGAATATTTAATGCCTTCTAGCCCTTATAAAGACCTCGAGAGTTTTTTACTTTTATTTTCTTTCTGTGCAACAGCTATACTTTCATGCTGTAAGAAGTAACCGGGATTAGCAACGTAGTTGTCTGTTTCCAGGATTAGTCTATTTTTTAGGATCATGCCAACTTTAAGTCTTGGCAAATTTTCATATTTTATTTTGTTACTATACGCTAAAATAAGATTTCTTAAAATTTTTAGTTAAAAATTTTCATTTTTTTTACAGTAGTTTTTTAAGGCACTTTTTTTAAAAAATTGGTACCACTTTTCTGGTCCTTTCGTACTAAGAAAAGTATTACTTTCGTGGATAGAAACTGACCTGGCTTACGCCGGTCTGAACTCAGATCACGTAAGATTTTAATGGTCGAACAGACCAACCCTTGGAAACTGCTGCATCTCCAGGAAATCTCGATCCAACATCGAGGTCGCAAACTTTTTTATCAATATGAACTCTCCAAAAAAATTACGCTGTTATCCCTACGGTAACTTATTCCTTTGTTCGCTACTCAAGCGGATCACTTCATTTAAAATTGTAGTTTTTTATGTTTTTAGCGGAGGGTTATTATGCTCCGCGATTGCCCCAATCAAAATTATTGCACTAATAAGCAAAGGATAAGTCATTAAATATTAACTGGCACAAAATTGCTTTGTTAGATAACTAATACTTGTATACTGTTAGTACTTTCATTAAAGCTCGATAGGGTCTTCTCGTCCTGCGAATTTATTCCTGCTTCTTCACAAGAATATAAAATTCAAGTTTTAAGAAAGAGACAGCTTAACTCCAGTCTTGCCATTCATACCAGCCTCTATTTAAGAGGCAAATGATTATGCTACCTTTGCACGGTCAAGATACCGCGGCCGTTTAACTAAGTCACTGGGCAGGCAGGACCCCTTATTCTTCAACTTTTTTGCAAGGGGCGATGTTTTTGGTAAACAGGCGAAGTCAATATTTGCCGAGTTCCTTTTTCCTATGTTTATAATAAACCAATTACCTGAGTTGGAAGACATTTGATAAAGATATGATTCCTGATAATTTCAATTTTTTATCCTTCCGAAGTTAGGAATGATTAATTCACAACTAATTGTTTAACTTTACTAATTTAAGCATTTTACCTTATAATTTTTTATAAAAGTTTTCAATAATTTTAATAAAAACTTCAAACCTTGTAATCAAAATTTTTTATCTTTAAATAAAAGAAAAGCTTTAACGCTTTTATTTTAGTTGGATGCTATTAATCCTACTTTCCTTTTGTTTAGATATTTTTTACCTAGTGTTTTTAATTATTTATTAGGGCTTTTTCCCACTCGACAAGTAAGCTTATCCCTACCTGTCTCAAAACGGATTTTTATAAAAAAAGAATTTTTTCCATAAAGAACTTTTTACTTTATAACTCCGCTATTAACTAAAATTAATTTCTTGAAAAACCAGCTATAACTTAATGCGATTAGCATTTCACACCTAATACACCCTCAAGGACTACTATTGCAACAGTACCCCCTTCGCTTCTTATAAAACAGAGTGCATTAGCTCATTAAGTTTCGGGAAACAAAACATATTCAGTATAATCTCGCTTAACCATTATACAAAAGGTACAAAAAATAAATTTTCCTTTACCTGTTTTAAATTTCTTTATTATTTCAATATTCCTTCACAGTACTATCTATATAGCTCTTAACTTAGGTTTCTTATTACAATACTCCCCTATTATTATTGTATCAATTCTTTGATTTGAATAAACATTTTACTTTTTTATACCTTACGAGTTATATTAAGGCTAATTATTAAAATTATTAATATATAACTGTTTTAATTAATAATAACACCAGAATGATGACATCAACACTAACCCAAGAACTCTCACCCTCGATAACGTCCTCAATAAAATCGAATATGCACTTACTTTTCTTTGAGACTCCTCAACACTGCGCCAAGAAAATAACATCATTGAATGCTGGGGGAATAGACAAAGAACACTTTTAAACCTTATTCGCAAATAAAAAAAGAGGCTCAATAATCTCCCAATTATTAATATTACACAAGGGAGGATTAAATTTTTGGATAATAAACACTCCAAAGCTACAAACTTATTCAAAAACCCTGTTAATGGGGGTAACCCCCCTAAAGATAAAATCACCAAAATTAAAGCTAAGCCCATTATTTTTTTACAGTACATCAATCGCCCCACAGAGGATAAGTTGTATAATCCCCCCTCTTTATTAATTAAAAAAATTGTTCTCCTTAGAATTACATACACCAGGAACATTATACAACTTACCTGCACAGAATAAGATACTACTCTTCTTATTCACCCTAGATGGCTGATAGAAGAAAAAGCCATTATCTTGCGAATTTGGGATTGGTTTAATCCCCCTCACCCTCCTGCTAAAACAGAAAAGCACCCTAAAATTGTTAAAACTTTAACTCTTATTAACCTGGAAACGTTTATCAAAATTATAAAAGGCGCAACCTTTTGTCAAGTTGATAATAACAACCCCTGTAAAAACCTCAATCCTTGGATTACATCCGGGAACCAGTAATGACATGGAAACAGCCCTAACTTTAGGCATAGGGATAAGGTTAAAATCACTGAACTAAATTCTTTCAATGGGCAACTTACTGACCAAGAAGAACATAACCACAACTGGATTAATCCAACGTTTAAAATCATAGCAGCCCTAAAGGCCTGCACTAAAAAATACTTTATGGTTGATTCTATTCCTCGAGGAGTAAACTGCCCGCACAATATTGGTAACACAGAAAGTGTATTAAGCTCTAGACCAATCCACACAGAAAATCAACTATGCCTGGAAGCAACAATTATCACCCTTACTATTATATTTATTATAAGTACTAAAATTACACTTCGGCTCATAAAACTTGGAAGGAATTTAACCTTCTGTTATCTAATTATCAGCTAGAGCCCCTATCTTTCGGGATCAAGTTCTTAGCTTAATAAGCCTGAAGGAAAACCTTTTTTTAAAAAAAGTAAAATCCTGAAAAATATTAAAAGGCCCAAAGAAAGGGGCAAATACTTCTTTCAAGTTAAATACATAAGCTGATCATATCGAAATCGAGGATAAGAGGCCCGAATTCATAAAAATAAAACCACTAGCCCAACTGTCTTTAGCACTAAGCTTATAACATTAATAGGAAATATTTTTTTTACAGGGGAGCTCCCCCCTAGAAACAATAAAACCCTGAATAAATTCATAAATATAATTTTGGCATACTCAGCTATAAAAAATAAAGCAAATGGCCCCCCAGAATACTCTACGTTGTACCCTGAGACTATTTCCGATTCCCCCTCAGTTAGATCAAAGGGGGCCCGGTTAGTCTCTGCCAAAGTAGAAATAAACCATATTGAGAATAATGGAACACAACTTACTCCTATTCAACAATCTTCTTGGGCCCCTCTAATTAAAGAGATATTAAATCCTCCTGAAAAAATGACCACTCTTAATAAAATTAACCCAAGTCTTATTTCATAGGAGATTGTCTGAGCGACTGCTCGAACCCCCCCTAAAAAAGAATAATTAGAATTGGAGGACCATCCTGACCCCAACAAAGAATAAACAGATAACCTTGACAATCCTAGTATTAAGATTAAAGAAAGATTAAATTTCAAAGTTGAATTTTTCACCGGAATAATTGACCACAATAGGATTGATAAGAAAAAAAATAACACCGGAGAAAAATAAAACAAATATGGAGAAGCCCTAGAAGGCTTTAAAGTCTCCTTTATTAAAAGCTTAAATCCGTCCGCTATAGGTTGTAATAACCCATACGGGCCTACAATTTTGGGCCCCTTTCGTAACTGCATGTATCCTAAAACCTTTCGCTCTATTAATGTTAATAAAGCCACAGCTAATAGTACTGGCACAATAAATCCTATAGAGTTTAAAAATAATACTAATGCTTTCATAATTAAAGGAGGGACTTGAACCCTCGATAAAGAAATCTTAGGATTCTCGCATTAACCTTCTTTGCTACTTTAACCTAAGTTTTTTTATTACATATAAATAGTAACATTTTATCCTATCCTTGATTATTAGCAAGGGCCTTTTGATTGGAAATCAAATATAACATTATACTAATAGGACTTACTAACAAGAAAAGGACTTAAACCTTTATTTATAAATTTACAATCTAGTGCATCAAACTTTCTGCCACCCTGTTTTTAAAGGAATTAGTTAAATAAGATAACACTGGATTGTCAGACCAGAATTGCTGGTCACCATCCCAGCATTACTTAAAAGATAAAGAGAGGTTTTTATCCTTCTATTTTTGAGGTATGAACCCAAAAGCTTAGCATTTAGCTTACTTTACCCCCTCCCCCGGAATAGAAATTCCTCGCAGAGCTTGTTAATATAAGCGTCTCTTTTACACGGAGAAGAAATTCGTGAAATTCGAATTGTGTGGAAGTTCTGGCGGACACTTGAACCGCATCTATAGATTTGCAATCTAGTATGTTAATTACACTACAAAACCTTAAAGATTAAAAGGGTTACACTCTTATTTAAAACTTTGAAGGTTTTTAGTTTTATTAACTTAAATCTCTTTTATATGTAGTGAATTTAGTTTAATAGAAAAAACATTTGCTTTGCAAGCAAAACTTGAGAGTTTAAGTCCTTCAATCCACACTCAACTAAGGAAAGGACTCGAACCTTTGATGTAAGAACCTAAATCTTAAGCATTAACCTTCTTTGCTACCCAAGCCTAAGTTGGCAAGTATTGATCTTGCTATCTTTTAGTTAACGGCCAAACGCCTTTCCACTAGGCTACAACTCACCATTAGAAAATAGTTTAATTAGCAAAACCAAGAAATTTGAATTCTTAGATACAAGTGCAATTCTTGTTTTTTTAAATCAGGAAAACAAGAGTTAAACTTGTATCTACAACTCCCAAAGCTATTGTTTTCAATAAACTATCTCCTGATTTTGTTATATATAACAAATTATAAAACATGCAATTAAGACGCTGACTATTTTCTACTAACCACAAGGACATAGGTACTCTATATCTTATATTTGGAGCCTGAGCTGGGATGATAGGAACTGCTATGAGTGTGATAATTCGCACTGAACTTGCTCAACCCGGATCGTTACTTCAAGATGACCAAATCTATAATGTAATAGTAACTGCCCATGCCCTCGTTATGATATTTTTTATGGTGATGCCAATAATGATTGGAGGCTTTGGTAACTGATTAATACCTCTTATGATTGGGGCCCCTGATATGGCATTTCCCCGAATGAATAATATGAGATTCTGACTTATTCCTCCTTCTTTTCTACTCCTTTTAGCTTCTGCCGGAGTTGAAAGAGGAGCTGGTACAGGATGAACAATTTATCCCCCTTTGTCTAGTGGACTAGCTCACGCCGGAGGATCCGTAGATCTTGCTATTTTCTCTCTTCATCTAGCCGGAGCTTCTTCCATCCTCGCATCAATCAAATTTATTACTACTATCATAAATATGCGGACCCCAGGAATGTCCTTTGACCGACTTCCTCTATTTGTTTGATCAGTTTTCGTTACTGCTTTTTTATTGCTTCTTTCTCTTCCAGTACTAGCCGGAGCAATTACTATGCTACTCACAGACCGAAAAATTAATACCACTTTCTTTGATCCTGCCGGGGGAGGAGACCCAATTCTCTTCCAACACTTGTTTTGATTTTTTGGTCACCCTGAGGTTTATATTCTTATTTTACCTGGGTTTGGAATGATTTCTCACGTAATAGCACATTACGCGGGTAAGAACGAACCTTTTGGCTACCTAGGAATGGTTTACGCAATTATATCTATTGGAATATTAGGATTCCTTGTATGAGCCCATCACATGTTTACTGTTGGGATGGACGTAGATACCCGAGCCTACTTTACCGCCGCCACAATGATTATAGCTGTTCCTACAGGAATTAAGGTATTTAGATGAATGGCCACCCTACAAGGAAGAAACTTACGATGGGATACTCCCCTTCTCTGAGCACTAGGCTTCGTGTTTCTATTTACAATTGGAGGACTAACAGGTGTTGTACTAGCAAATTCCTCTATTGACATAATCTTACATGATACTTACTATGTAGTTGCTCATTTTCATTATGTATTATCCATGGGGGCAGTATTTGCTATCTTTGCAGGATTTACTCACTGATTCCCTCTATTCTCCGGGGTTAGCCTTCACCCCCTTTGGGGAAAGGTCCACTTTGTTGTAATGTTTGTAGGGGTTAAACTAACCTTTTTTCCACAACACTTTCTAGGATTAGCCGGCATGCCTCGTCGTTATTCAGACTATCCGGACGCCTACACTCTATGAAAAACAGTGTCTTCTATTGGCTCCACTATTTCTTTAATAGCTACTCTAATTTTTTTATTTCTAATCTGGGAAGCCTTTTCTACCAAGCGAACCCCCCTCCCCCCAGAGTTTTCTTCTTCTTCCTTGGAGTGACAATACCCCTCCTTTCCTCCCTCTCACCACACTTTTGACGAAACCCCTTCTACTGTCTACTTAATTAAGTAAAAAAGCTAATTTAAATAAAATTCTTAATTTCGGCTTAAGACATTTTGGTAACAAACCCAAAGCTTTTATATTTCCTCCTACATGACAGTAATTATAAGAATTTTTTATCTCGGAATCTTGGGGATCCTTCTCAAACGGCTTCACCTTCTCTCTGCCCTTCTGTGCCTAGAGCTTCTTTTGATATCCCTTTTTATTGGATTTGTCATACTTTCTCTCAAACTTTCTAAAAATATACTCCTTTCTAATAAACTAATACTTCTCACCCTCTCTGCCTGTGAAGCCAGAGCCGGCCTTTCTTTGATGGTTGCTCTCTCCCGGACACATAAATCAGACCTCGTGTCTTCCATAAAAATACTACAACAATAAATGGCAAACTGAACTCAACTTGGACTACAAGATGCATCTTCTCCTTTAATGGAGGAGCTAATTTACTTCCATGACTATACCCTGATTATATTAACTCTTATTACTATCCTAGTTTTCTATGGCCTAGCCTCTTTAATAGTATCCTCCAAAACCAAACGATTTTTTCTAGAAGGACAAAGATTAGAGACCATATGAACTGTTATCCCCGCTGTTATACTAATATTTATAGCCCTGCCCTCCCTACAACTTCTATACCTTATAGATGAAGTTAATAACCCTTTCTTAACTATTAAGGCAATAGGACACCAATGGTACTGGAGATATGAGTATGCCGACTATCGAGACTTAGAATTTGACTCCTACATGATCCCTTCGAGAGACTTAACCATAGGAAACCCCCGATTATTAGAGGTAGACAATCGACTTACCCTCCCTTCTCAAACCCCTATACGAGTATTAGTAACATCTTCTGATGTCCTTCACTCTTGGACCGTTCCATCTTTAGGAATAAAGATGGACGCTGTACCAGGACGACTTAATCAAGTTAACTTTTTTATATCTCGATGTGGACTATTCTACGGCCAATGCTCAGAAATATGCGGGGCAAAACATAGTTTTATGCCCATAGTTATTGAATCGGTTAAATTTTCCTCCTTTGAGAACTGAGTTTCTAACTTCTTAAAAGAATAAACTTTGATAAGCTTATAATGGCAAGCATTAAACTCTTAATTTAAATCAAAGTGATCTCACCACCCACTATCAAAGAAAATGCCTCAATTAGAACTAATCCCCTGATTTTTCAATTTTATTCTTGCCTGAAGGTTTTTATTGGTAGTCGCCACCATCACTATTAATACAACTTTTCCTTGTACTAACTATATAACAGTTACCCCCTCCCCCGCTAGCTTCAAAGCCTCTAAAAAATGATTATGAACTTAAACAGAATTTTTGCTCAATTTTCCCCTGACTACTTTTTATTGGCCCCTATGACTCTCGTGTCTATGCTTATAGCAATATCCTGACTTTTTTTTTCTAATTCTACAAACTGATTGCCTACCCGCATAGGCTTTTCGCTCATAAGGTTTAATCAGGCAGTTATTAAGACGATATTTCAACAGACTAATCCTAGCTCTGCAGCTTGAGCTCCTATTATTACTTCTGTGTTTGTTCTTTTATTTTCTATTAAAGTCTTAGGCCTACTACCTTATGCCTTTACCGCTACTAGTCATATATCTTTAACTTATAGAATAGGAGTGCCAATTTGAATGTCTGTTAATATACTGGGATTTTACTTATCTTTCAATGCCCGACTAAGCCATTTGGTCCCCCAAGGAACTCCAAGGGCATTAATACCTCTTATGGTAATAATTGAAACTCTGAGGTTATTTGCACAACCTATAGCATTAGGCCTTCGATTAGCTGCTAACCTCACAGCAGGCCACCTTCTTATCTATCTTATGTCTACTGCAATTTGAGTTCTAATGAGAAACGTTACCATAGCCAGGATTACATTTATAATATTTGTATTACTGTTTTTACTAGAGATTGGGGTAGCCTGTATTCAAGCATATGTTTTTACAGCTTTAATCCACTTTTACCTCGTACAAAACCTATAAATTATGACTCACCAGCATCCATACCACCTAGTTGACCAAAGACCTTGACCCCTCACAGGAGCAATAAGAGCCCTAATGATGACCTCCGGTCTTATTCTTTGATTCCATATTAACAGCGCAACTT
>JACSEM010000012.1_pt1 | contig 19110 bp, 14 predicted proteins | sample 8225391 | NCBI WGS metagenome assembly JACSEM01 (sample SAMN15704306, study PRJNA253121) | viral metagenome | isolation source: viral DNA from sea star tissue collected in USA, Friday Harbor and Canada... | host: Evasterias troschelii | collected 2013 | reverse complement strand
GTTGTTGTGAATTATCTAATAAAGTATCTATTGACCGTGATCCTAAAACAGGAACAGTGCCTGAAGTTGTTTTTGCAGGCGCCTTACAGCCTGATAAAATTTTAGAGACAGATGGTAATGGTAAAATCATCTCATCAAATTTTAGTAAAACAGATCTAACAGACCTTGGACATGCTACAGCATTAGCAGCACACAACGCTCAAGCGGCTGCTACAACGGCGACACAGGCTAATCTAGCTGCTCAGGCTGCACAAACTGCTGCAGAGAAAGCAAAAAAAGATGCTGATGCGGCAATGCATCTTGCAATGACAGGATCTGGTGATGCTAATAAAGCCGCTGTTGATGCAAAAAAGTCACAGGATGCTGCTGCACAAAGCGCTCTTGCTTTACAAAATATGCAGCACGCTTTAGGCGCTCTTGCTACTGCAGCAGGATCTACACCTGCTCATTATGATATTCTAATGGGTGATAGCAATAATAAATGGATCAAATATGCTGGTGGTGATTTTATTGATGAATTAGTAAAGTTATTACTTTCTAATGATGAATTATTAGGAAAATTCAATGATAAATTAGCTGGATTGCCTTTAAGTGGTGTTGGTGGAGGTGGCGGTACAGGCGGTGGTGGCGGTTTAGCAGCTGTTTTTGCTGGCGCTACAGCAGGAGAGGGGTTGATTGCAAATCCTTCATTACCTACTAAATTTGAATTAAAACCAATGCTAGTTGGTGATTCAACTAAAGCGGGCAAATTGATTCAATATAATTCACAAGGCGGCTTTACTGCTGTTGATCCACCAAAGACTAAAGGTGCTGTCACCATTGATCCAGGCGCTAATGCAGGTATGACTATAAATTCTGCTATTGTTGTTGATCCAAACCGCCCTAAAGGCTGCTTTCCTTTACAAGCATGTTATGATGATGTTTTAAAAGTTTTAACTCTAAAAGAAGGTAAAATTATGAGTGGCTCTTCTAATATTCCTGATCCAACAAAACCAAATCAAATTCTATCAACAGAAACAGCTACAAACGGCGGTATTGTGTATGGATGGCATGACTCTCTTATACAGAAGCCTGCACAGGGTGATGATGGTAAGGTATGGATAAGTGATGGCTCTGGTGGCTTTGTACTTAAACCTGCTCTAGAAGCAAGTGATGCAAGTAAAAGAATCATGGGTGTGACAGGCGTAATCAATGCATTAGATCACGTTGAAACAGCGCCTGCTGCACAAATCACATTAAAGCCGTTTAAGGTCATTCATGCAAATCCTGCTACTTTTGTGACTACAGAGCATGAATTTACTGGAAACAGCGTCATAGCAATACCCTCAGGCTTTCCTAATAATGGTAATTTCTGGATTTACGTAGATCCTAATACATGGACAATCAAAACAAAAATTACGCCGCTTACAGAAAATGAGATTATCGATAATATCGTATTATTAGAAGCACACGTGGATAATGGTAATATAGATGCATTAAATTTTATCTATAACCCGATATCACACCAGGAGTATATTTTACGTGAGATAGGCTTAGCAGTTGGTATACAGGCGCGTGGTATAAGATTTATTGTAAAGAATGATGTTTTTACTAGTGGCTCACAGGCGGGTTATTTATTTAGATTTCTTGGTGAGACAGATAATAATCTTTATCCACAGAGCACGCTTGTATTATTACCAAATGTGTCTTGGAATTATGGATCATTTACTGGAGTGACAAAGAAGAAAATGTGGCGCTTACCATCATTTGATGTGATTAAGCAATACCAGGACGCAGCAGGAGACCTTACAGCAATACCAGCAGGTAAATTTACTATACATTATATTTATTTATCTACTTATCTGTATCAGTATTCTTCTTCTAGTGGTGTGAAGGAAATACGCGGCGCTTTATTTGTATTTGGTAATAATTTATATGATAGTATGGATGCTGCAAAGGCGGCTTTAGATACATCATTATCAGATATAGAGTTAGATATTGGTATTGCAAATAATTCTGTGTTAGTTGGTAAATTTATTACGTCTGCAAATTCATCATTATCAACTCCTAGCACGTTTTTATACATAAATACTGCTAATGTTAGTGCACAGGGCGCTTCTATAGTCCACAATGCAATAGTGCCTGATCCTGCTGGTGTGGCTGATGGTACAGCTCTATCTGTTAAGAGTGGTAAATATGTTTTTGATACTACAATACAACCCGCATTTCTTGACAGAAGTGCTATACCCGCCAATAGTGTTTTAACTTATGCAAATGGTAAAATCGAAGGAAAGTCAACTACAGCAGTAGCCACAGGGTTAAATACATTAGATGGTGTATATAAAAATATATATTTCATAGAAGAAATTGATATTAGTACGGGCGGCATAGTCGATTTTGATATAAGCGGCAATACGCCGGCGGCGGTTTTAAGTCATAATGGTATTAGCAAGGTTGTGCAAACCACTACTACAAACAGCCTTGGTTATAAAATGCAAAAATTAGTTATAACACATATACCGATTACTGATATTTTTGCGGCGCGTTTTAGTATTTATGGCGCTATGAACGCCGGAAAAACAATGGCAAGTTTAGTAATGGAAGCAGTTGGTGTAGAGGCTGTGTCTACTACAGAGACGGTGATACAGGCTATTCCATTTATGCAAGATTGGTACTTTTACCCTGGCGTTGCAAGCCCTAGTAACAAAGTTTCTGTTTTAGTAGAAATAGTATATTTATAACACTGCCTCAATAGTAATATCTATATCTAAATTTTGCGGCGTAATAGTTGTGGAGCCACTTGCAGTCGGGGGGTTCACCCCAAAATGATACATTAAGGCGCCCAGATCAATTCTAATTCTGCTCGTGAGGATATAGGCTTCTGTACTAATAGGTTTAAAAACAGTATTGCCGGTTGTGTCTTTAATCAAAGATAAAATGATATTAGATAAAACCGGAATGCCCGTGTTTTTTAATCTGCTTAAATAAGGATAATTATTTGTAATCTTTTTAGTTTCGTCGATATTGATGTTATTGAGTTTTAAGACTTCTGGGGCGTCGTTTAAGAATGTTATATTATAGTTTAGATTGGATGATTGATAAAATTTAGTATTTGTATATTTTGCATCTTGCAAAAATTGTTTTGCATTTATTTTAGTTTTAAAGATATTATTAACACGTTGCTCCCCTTGAAAGTCGCTTAGAACAGAGGATGCAGCAATATTATTATCTGCGATAGAGTTATTAAGCCCAGACCCCATACCCGGAAAAAGGTTAATTCTTGGCAAGAGATTATCTGTATTTTTGTCGTCGACAAAAAATGGCGTGTAGTCATAGGCGCCATTATTGCCAAAACCATTGCCGACTATAGGCGATCTTTTTATATCAAAAAATAATTGCCCACTCGTGTAAGCCGTGGCGCCTTTGTACTAAAGGGGATATAGGTATCTGGTGATAAATTGTCAAACGCATTACTATTATATAAATAATTTATATTTTTGCTTTTGTCGCGATACTTTACATGCACATTTTGTCTTGCAAATTTTATAGCTCCGGGCGAATTTACATTAAAAATTTTTGCTAAATAATCATAATCATTGGGGAATAAAACGCCAATAGTGCTCTGTATCCACGTATTGGTAGGCTCTACGCAAATAAACCCCCGCGCTTTACTGTTTGTATTAAAATCATTGATTTGTACTTGACTTAAGGTGTAATTTAATGGCTTCAGTACCCAGGCGTTTGTTGATGATCTATAACTTAACACTGCTTTTTTCATTGGATTACGCGGTATATATCCATATTTTATTCCTTTCATTGCAGAGATATAAGGTAAAACACCGTTTTCCTGTAAGGATAAACCACTTAAAGAGATTTTATCATTAATTACCACAGGAATTGGTAATGAATCTGCTTGTACAACGGGCACTGGTGTAATATGTGTGTTTACAGCACTAAAATTTTGGTGTGCTGTGACAACATTAGTATCAACAATATCTGTATCAGTAGACTTTACTATCAAAAAACCACATAAAGCAGCAAAATCTGTGACAGAATGATGTACAACAGAGTCACCTAGTGACTTTTCTAACATCCACGGCTGTATTTTACTGCTGATTGGAAAACCTTCATTTTGCGTTATTACAATTATGAACTCAATTTCTACAGGATTATTGTAATTTACTTGATAATTTTTTGGTTTTACATAGATTGGATGTAGTAAAATCGTGTTTGGTTTGATATTACTGTAGACCCCTTGGTCATTGACATAACGTGACACCACCTGCAAGGCAGGAAGTGCTTTCTGTGATGTAAATTCTTTGTGGTCATCCCATGTAACTACTGATACAAAGCACTTTGAGGCTACTTTGACTGGTATAGCAATGTGACTAAATCCAGTACCATTAAGATTATCAGGGCGTGGATTTCTAGTTAAGCCGCCGATAAAGGAGCCATGACTATCTGCAGCTTGCATATATTGAGTACCAGCTTGTCCTCTAGTACCATAAATTTCTGGAATAATATTCCTTTGCCACACACCAATCTTGGTTAATAACCAGCTTAATTGACCTGGAAAGTGCTTACCTGTAGCATGCTGGGGTGATCTATAGTAATTCTCTCCAAGTACAGTACCATCATCAAGTTTTAAAACAGTACCAATAAGGAATCTTTGCTTTTCAAAATCTGCTTCCACATATAAAACATCAATAGGTATAACGGGCGCCACAGTGACTATACCCTTAGAATCCATGATCAGATATGAAACCTGATTCTTGAACAGGACATTGATGGTTTGACGTGCTGCTGTACTAACGCGCTTTATTTCTGCTTCTTTTAATGTTTTTTTACTGTAATCAAATAATGTAAATTCAATAGCGCTCTGGATATAAATAATATTACCACCAATACCTATCTGTATTTTTGATATATATGGACAGGGCTTTGTTTTCAACCAATCATCTTCTATTACTATATCTTTATCCTGAACAGCCCAGTTTTCAGTATCTACAGCAGATGGTGAAGGTGTTGATCCTGCTTTGATTTTATCAAGAGTATTCTTTACAAACCAAGGTGTATGAACAAGCTTAATATGCTGTGCATCAACAGATACAGGCATTTTATCCTTATCATTAGGTGTTAATTGTGGTAGATCAATCATCACAAAACCTTTGTATTTAATGCAGATATTATAAACTATAAGTTGTAATATTAAAACAAAATTACTTGACATACACTAAAAAGCGGTGTTTTATGGTAGAGTAATGTGTGTTATTTTGTATGTTTTGGTTATGTGGACAGCTCTAATAGCTGCTGGTGTTGGTTTATTTAAAAGTGGTCTTGACTACTTTGAAGGTAAGAAAAAAGCAAAGCAGAAAGCAGTTTTACAAAATATTGGGCATTACAATCAGCAATTGCAGCAATATTGGAAATTGCACGACTTTGATGCTGTATCTGGTATCACCACTGATGCACAGGCTCCAACCTACAGTGGTGATACCCTTGATTACAACAGAAATTCTAGGGGTTACGTTACATCATCAAGTGGTACTGTTGGTTTAGATTCAACAGCCGCTCTACCCACAAACACTAGTGATATAGCAGCTAATGCAATAGCAGGCGGCGTTTCCACTGGTCTCAGTTTGTACAGTGCTATATCTAGTTTTAAAGCAAGTAAACCTACAGCCACCACCACTAACAATACTAAATCCTAGGTTGATTTTATGAGAAGATTTTATAATCAAAAAACAGATATTGTTTTATCTAATGGTAAGGTGAAAACCTTTGATTCTAAGGGTGAAAGTCAACGGTATCAATACCTCCAGGAAGAATTAGAGAAGGGCGTGATACAAGATCTAAAAATACAGGTTAAATTACCGCTATATAACACTTTTGCTAATAAGGTTATTGGTCATTACATTGCAGATTTTATATATGAATATAAGGGGCGGCAGATCATTGAAGACTATAAATCTGCAGGTACTGTAACTGCTGTATTTAGGTTAAAGCAAGCAATGATTGAGTCTTATTATCAAACAAAAGTTTATACTGTATTTACGCCACGTTGTTTAGTTGAAAATAATGAGTAAAAAACGTGCTGCAGAAGAGCAGGCTGCTTTTGTAGAACGTTTACAGAATAGATATTATGGTGATTGTAGCGGCTTTGTAAGATATTTCTTTCCACAATTAGCTGGTAATCCTAAAAGCGCCTGGCAATTCAATGAATTCAAGAAATTTGGTACTCTAAAAAACATCAATCAATATGCATATGTTGGTTGTACAGGATCTGGAAAATCAACGCTGATAGTATTGACATGCATTTGGTTGTGTGTGACTAGAAATGATCCTAGAATTGTAATCATTACATCAACAGGAAAGCAATCAGAGACTACTATTTTTGATGCAATACGTGAATACATTGCTAAATCCAAGCTTAAAGAATATTTTGATGTTGGATCTACTACTGTAACGCTTAAATGCAATGATAATAAAATCAAATATTTCTGTTTTGGTGATGAAAATGATGATAAAGGTAATGCATTACGCGGTCTGCATTCAACAGATGCTGAGAAGGGTATTACGGCGGTGTTTTTAGATGAAGCAAATAAATTTGGTGAATGGGTATATCGTAAATTAGCTGGTATCATGGCTGATGGTAATTGTTTGTGGGTGCTTTCTAGTAACGGGGGCGCGGCTGAGGGCGGTTTTTACTTAAGATTTTCTAATCCTTCATACGGCTTTAAAGCCCGTAAAATTACAGCCTGGGATATAGGTATGTCACAGGAAAGAATAGATGCTATGGCTGCTAATTTTGGTGGTATAGAGTCTGAAGAATATCTGCATATGATCTGTGCAGAATTTACGGGCGGGGATCAAAGTGCTATAACTCTTGCAGAAATGCAGGAATCTACAGCGCGATATAGCAGAAATGTAGTTGATTTAAACGATAGAGAAATTGTTATGGGGGTTGATTTATCAGGAAAAACTAGTGGTAAATCAAAGAATTGTATCTGCATTAGAAATAGTACACGGGTATTATTGTGGTCTTTGATGGATATAGATCCTAGAGAATTAAAACCAATATTAGAAAAATATATTAGAGAATATAATGTAAAGTACTGTTTTTTTGATATGAGCGGTGTTTTAGGTACTTTATTTAAAGAAATTGCATATACAAATCCTAAAATTCAAGGATTTCTGCCACAGGTGTTATGTAAATCCAACAGCCCCTTCTTAAACAGGCGCTCAGAGGTTATTTTTAGGATGATTAAGCGGATTAAAATTAATGGTGAGGTACCGTTTACTGATAAATTGTACAGTTTATTTGGAGCTGTAGAAAATTTAATTCAATCTAGTCATGTTGTTTTTGGTAAAGTGGGCGGTCAAGGCGGTAAGATAAGACATACAAGTAAAGAGAATCTAGAAAAAGCTGGTGATAAAGTGACTATGGATATGTTTGATGCATTAAGCTACACATTTGCAGCAGATTATGAAAATGTAGCTAATGATGTGTTTGATGTACACCAAAGTGCTATAGATAAAAGGACACAGGGTATGGCGTGGTTACAAAATCGTAATAGAACAAAAGGCGGTGATCCACTAAAATCCATAAAAAATATGAGATACTTCTAAAATTAACCTTCCATAGAAGCCCTTAGAATAACAAAATACATAGTACTAATATAAAGAATCACGCCGTATTTTCTATAGCTAAAAAAGAAGTTTTTGCTGGAATGGAATGGAGCTACTTGTTTATAGCACTTTCATCTTATTTACATGCACATCAAAACACGATATAATTTATGCATTGATTTAAATGGTTTGTGATTATGGGTTGGTTATCAACAATAGTAGGGGCTGGAAGCGCCCTGGTAGCAGGAGGTCTAGCTATTGCTACTCAGAAGAATTAGCAAGAACAAAGATTAGATCTATCCAATACTGAATTAAAAATGCAATCTGGTATCAACGCCGCCCTTGCAGATCCTGCAAATAAAGGGGTTGCTGCTAAGGATCTTATAGCAAAGCAAATGCAGGGAGTTGATCAAAGTGAACTTTCTAGTAGTTCAAAACAACAGTTGAATGAATTTGTATCTATTGCCACCAGTAAAGTACAACAGAAATTAGATATACAGAACACTAAAAACAGAGAACAAAGCGCGGCTGATAATGCAATAAATTTAATGAATCAACTAGATAATCACATTGCTGCTGGTACACTTGATGTAGCTGGTGCAGAAAATTTATACAACGGCTCTGTAAAGGGTATTTTACATACTAATTTATCACAATCAGATTACGATAAATATGATACACAATTTAAATCACATGCAAGACTATTATCATTGAAAAATATGAGTAGTGATGAGGCTCACAAAACGCTGCAAAGCCCTGATTATATCAAGAATATGACTGCTTCTGATTACCAAACCGCTATAGAATTTGTGAAGTCAAAGCATGCAAATAATGCAAAACATCAGGTGGATATACTGAATACACAGTATAAATTAGCAAAAGATGTATTGAACGGCAATTTTACGCCTAATGAAATCAATATCATTAAAGCTCAAAATCAAGATGTGAACAGCGCGGCGTTAATGCATACTGTACATACCTTTGAAATGATTAAGAAAATGACTGTACCAGAGCTGCAGCAAATCCTGAAGCCGCCGTCAACACAGCGGGACAAGCAAGGAAATGTATTACCAATAGATCAAATGAGACAAGAGGTAGAGCAAGATGATAATTTTAAGGGGCTGGTTATGGGGCGTATAAGTGCTATCCAGACTGAGTCACAGAAGAATTTAGTTGAATTTGCCTCCAACAATGATGAATTAGCGCCTCTAGATATGAGTAGTGGTGTGGCTGTTAAAACATCAATGGCTCACAGAGTCACACAGATAGCATCATTACAGAGAAAATATCAAACCAAAGCAAAAAGTTTATTTACGAATGAAGAAGTGCAGAACTTAAGCAATGATTTTGCTAGTGCTGGCAATAAAGCACAAATTCTAGCAAGTACAGCGAAAGTGCTTCCACAAAGCAGATATAGCGAGGGAGATCATATTTTCTACAAAGGGGCTGGAGCTGATATGTATAGCATAAATCACGGCGCTATTAATTTTGCTAATGATTCATATAAAGGGTATGAGATACAGCAGGCAAAAGCAAATTCTTCCATTCCAGCAAAAACTACCACTACTATCAGGAAAGAGCTACAGCGGTTTGTACCAATTACAGATACAAAGCGTATAGATTCAATGACTAGTCAAATTACCAATGTGATGATTGCTAGAGGTGTTGATACCAGTGATGTACAAGCCTCTGATGTAGATAATTTAATACAAGAGTCAACGGCTTCTGTAATTCATCCACAAAAATCAATATTAGGAATGTTTTCAAAAGATGCATATATATTAGCGCCTGATAAACAAAGAGCTTCAATCTTAAGCGCTTTTGGTAAATATAAAGGCTTCTGGGCGCGCGATAATGAGCAAAAATTATTCACCAAAGTCACTGGAGGTGCTGATATACTTGACTTACACACATCTGGTGGTGATAAAGTTGATTTGCAGCATCTAGCAAGACACGCCACCTTGAAAAATCTTACACCAACAACATATACAATCATGTACAAAGATTACGCTGGTGTTACTAGTACTCTTTATGATAAAAATAAAAAACCTGTTATTATTGATGCTAGCAAAATTGATCAAGATGATATAGATGCATTCAATAAGGTACATGGTGACACTGGAGGTCTTGCTGTGGCTGAATTACGTGATAAGAACGCACCACAATTTACAAATCTAGAGCAGGTTGATGCATCAATAGCAAAAGGGGGTAATTACTGATGAGCAATTATGATGATTTAGATCCATTATCTCAAGATGCTGTAAACAGTGCTGCACAGAGTAATAATTCATTTATAGCTCCTGATTTAGATCTACCAGAAGGTATTCTAGACCAGGCTGCAAAAGATGCAGAATTCACTAGTTATGCTGCATCAAAAAATACCATGATGCACAAATTGAATCAAGCCTTTATTGACAGGCAGAATTTACTGTTAGAAAATCACATACACCCTGTTGTGTCCCTAGAAGGCGGGGTAACACAGGATAAATTAGATCAAATGGATGAACAGATTGCTAAAATAAATAGTACTACTAGATTAAATAATCCAATATTGACCAATCAGCAAGTTAAAGAAAAGGTTAAGAATGATTTTATGAAAGTAGCGTATGAGCAGCAGGCTGGTGAAGCTAATGAAAATGTTGTTACACGGGCTGTATCAGGCGCTCTAGGCTGGATAGAAGGCGCTCACTATGATTACAAAAAGGCTTTGATTGATGCAGGATCAACACTTGCTACTGGGGCTGCAGCGGCTTTAACAGATGGTGGTTCATTAGCAGCAGAAGCGGCTGTAGGTGGCGTTGGTATTGCTGGACAGGGTGTAGCAGATCAATCAAGGCAAAATCAGGCGCTCAGGGTATTAGGGCTGCCATCAAAAGATTTATACACCACCGCTAAAACAGGCTTTATATCAGGTGCTGTAGGTACTGTAGGCGCGGTACTTGCTGGTAAGGTGGTTAAAAAACTAGTATCAAAGTATGTAAATTCTGCAGCTGTAGTAGGATACAGTGACATTAAAGACACTAAAATAGATTTAAGCAGTGGTGTAAAAAGTGATGTTGTAGAAGAAGGGCTGCAGAATAATCAAACACAAATGTATGTTGATCATGTTAAATCCTTATCACCTGAATTTAGAAATGCAATGAATTCACCAGATCCATCTGTGCGGGCTGCTGTGCAAGAGAGAGCGGTCAAGAGCAATGTGATGAGTGATGAGTTAGAAAATAATGAATATGCATGTAATTTAAAAACAAAATAATAGCATATTTACTTGATATTAATAGTTAATGCGTGGTATAATTATTAATATATTAATGATTATAGGTTTGTTATGAAGGCATTAGATATATTTTACAACCATAAAGATGAATTAGAAAAAGCTTTTCAGGTATTAAAAAGCGATAATAATTACATTTTTTGTGTAAAAAACAATCAAATTTATGGTTTTAACGCGCTTGATTTAGAAAATAATACATTGAATGTCAATAATGATAAAGCATTTAAAAACGTTGATTCTATATCAATAGATACAGAAGATTTATGTATATCGTATGCTGTTGACGGCACTTCTATGGTATATCATCCTGATTATTGATAAATATGTGTTTTTTGCATGTTTTTTAGTGCTTAAGACTATAACGGCTGTGCATCCTTTAAACATTGACACTCATACTTTTTACTAAAAAGATAGTACTTTAACCGGTTTTCAACACTAAAATTGACATTCATAACAATCTAATTGATAATATTCTCATTAAGAACTTGCTGGAATGGAAGAAAATGCATCCTGATGAAATCCAAAACACTATAAATGAAGCCATGCGTGCTGCTACAGAGGGTATTGGTGATCCTTGTGCAGAGGCTGATGAGACATTAAAAACACAAAATGCACACCAATCATACAATGAATCTGTTTTATCTAATGATCCAATAGCTGCTAAAACAGCACTAAATAATAGCGGTAATTTATTGTCTACAGGATTTCAAAAAACACGGTATAAATTAGGTGAATTTGCTGGTGATAAAATCAAAGCGGCTGAGACTAGAGTAGCAGCACCTATAACGCCTGAGACAGATGAATTTACATCATTTTTAACTAGAACAGATAGAAATTCTACTGATTTTGGATTGAATGAACGGGGCGCTATAACTGATAAGCAGGCGCTGATAGATTCTAGTGCGTTCAAAGAATTCTTTGGTACAAATAACTACAGAATGAAAGCATACCGCCAGGAGCGCGTTACTAACGCTGCTGCAGAGGTTCAAAATGCATTAAAAAACGATAATTTTACTAAATTATTTGATGATCAAAACAAATTTGGTAGAGTGCTAAATCAACACAGAATGGATCAAATATCTGATGGTAAAATCAAGAAATTAGCAAAGCAATATAATAGAGCCGTAAGGGCTTCTATGGTTGATAAAGCGGCAAAACGATTAGTGTATATGCCATCACCAAAAGAGGCGGTAGAAAAGTACATTGAAGACTCTGCTAATGATGTTAGATCAACATTAGGTACATTTCATAAAACGTGGAACCGCGCCCTAGAGACACTTCCAGAGGGTACAGATGGTATATCACCAGAGATGAATCTTGATATAATCAAAGAATTAAGCGGTGAACACAGCAGTAATGCAAATGCATCACGATTTGCTAATGTAATCAAAAATGATTTATATCCACTAAAGCGTGAGTTATTAGGTGATGCTGGTGTAAATTATGAGACACGTAAGAATTATCTACCAACAATGCATGATGCTGCTAAAATAGCTGTAAACAGGGGCGCCTGGGTTGGTGATATGATGAATTACCTTGATTTAGGTCTTATGGGTGTTGATGATGAAGAAGCAAAGAATTATTTAGAAAGGGTGTGGCAGGGGTATGAAGAGAGGGCTGGTCATATCAATATTGATGAAATTGAAAATAGTGATAGCACTGCAATTGGTCAAAAGAAGAAATTAATCTTTAAAGATGCAGAGTCTTATCTTGAATATCATCAAAAATATGGTAAAAAGTCAAATATTAAGCATATTTTATCAGATTTTGTTGATGAGTCTGCTCATCAGGTGGTATCAGCAAGGCGTTATGGTGATGCAGATGGATTTCATATGTTCAATGATTTAGTTAAAAACAACATGAAAGATAAGCAAAATCTAGCATATGCAGGACGGTTAAGTATTGGTAAAGGAGATGCATATTTCACTACTAAATTAAGCAAAACTAATCTAGCAAATTCTTCTATTCCAGCAATGCTTGAATCACAAACATTAGATTCACTAGCAAAGGGCGGCGTTATTGATCAAAAATTTCTAAATTTATTACGTAATGCAAAATCTGAAGATGAAATTAGTAAGGCTGTAGCTCCTTTTAGTAAGCAATTTCAGGATTTTATGGATTTTGCTGAGCGTAAGATTAGTGGTGATTTACCTTTCAATGAAAAAACATTAGGCGATAAGACTTATAACTGGATATCTGCAGGCGCGCGCGGCTCTCTTTATGCTTGGATGGGCGTGAAAGGTTTGATCTGGGATGTTGGTCAACGCGTTCTAGCTGAGACACAAACAAAAGATATTGCTAGCGCTATAGCAGAGTCAATGACTACAGGTGATACAACTGAATCACACTTAAATGCAATTGGTATGATTACAAGACATCAAATGCATGATTTAGAGCTGAAAGCAAGATTATTTAATGATAATGCTATAAGAAATAAGTTTGAATCTGCTGCAATGCGGTTAAATTTTAGTGATTTGTATGCACAATCTACACAGAGCGCTACTAGAATGTCTTTACTGCACGGTATCACAGAGAATTTACACTTGAATTATGATGAATTACCTAAAGAGCTACAGGACGGCGTTAGTGAAAAATCCTGGAATATCTTTAGAAAGATTGATGAAAGGGGTGATGATTTCTTGCAAGATGGTAATGATAAATTAGTATTCAAAAATCCTGCAAAAGTGCTTAATGAGGCGGGCTTCAACGATGAAGAGCGTTCTGCAGCAAATCAAATTCAAGCATTTATTAATGATAGAGCAAGCCGTACTAGTCAATTAGCTGATGAGACCACGCGTTTACAACGTGCACAGGTGACATCACAATATGCTGATAATACACTAGAAAGGGCGTTACATTCATCAATTTTTGGTGTATCAAATATCATGAAAGCATTCTCTAGGAAAACGGCGCCGTTGATGATCAACTTACTAAATCAAGGGCGGTATGGTGCTGTATCTGGATTATTTCTGTTTTCAACCATGTTAGGCGCTACAAATAAAATAGCAAGTCTTTTGCTGGAAGGTAAGAAGCCTTCACAACAGTACTTTCAAGACCCCGCGTTTTGGTTAGATAGCATGAGTATGGGTGGATTAGTAACGAATTGGGCTGTATCCACGGCGTTACAGGTGCATGATAGTCAAGATTTCAAATCTGCTGTATCTAGCACTATGTATGGTAGTGGACTACAAGCATCATATGATTTATATCAGCTCTCAGGCTCTTTATTGACAGGTGACACAAAGCAATTTAAGAAATATAGCAAGAATGTATTAGATAATGATTTCAGCGTAAAACGCATTCCTGTAGCAGGGTTAGCTGCTCAGAGATTAATCATGGATCCCGTGGTGAATGCATTAGATCCAGAGGCTGCAATGCACCGTCAAAGTGCTTCAAACAGGGCTACACAGCAAGGAACGCCTTATTATTGGAAATAATATCATTTAATTCTCATAAAGAAGTAAATCATAAAATTAGGATTTTCTAGTACTTCTCCTTTGATTTTTAGTATATTTCTCTGTACCACACAGTAAGTCATACCCGTAAAATGTGATAATGCTGTAAGATTATGTTGTAGATTAGGCGCTTTCTGTAGCAAAAAAATAAGTATAAACCAGTGGCGTAATGGACAGTGGGTACTGTGGAACATAGTGTTTGTTTTTATGCTATAACATTTCTTGCAATCACAACAGTAAAAAACATCAAGACCTCTGAGCGCCGTTTGTGTTTGTTCTATTCTATGTGATACAGATTTGCAGTAAGGACAGAAGGGTGATTTATTACCCCATATCAACAGCCGTAAGTGCTTTAAACAAGCCTCTTCATCTGGAAAGCGCTCCAGTAATTCCAGTAAATTCATCATCAAAACCAATCTAACTTTATTTTAATGTATTGATTTTTTACGTTATGTACAAGAGTATTTAATAATCTGTGTAAAAACTACTAGTCTCACCATTGAATTCAACACACCAATCTTCATTATTCTGCATTTTAGTGACTAAATTATCTTTCATGGTGTAATTACCATTGAAAAAATTAGCAGCAAAATCAGCTACAAGGTTAGAATTATTATATAAATCCTGCATTGTGTACTTACTTTCTTTTACTATTAATATAACTGGTAAGAATAAAGCTAATGGAAATTCTTTGTTTAGGCGCTGTTCAACACTAGTTTTTAGAAAGAAATGTGTGGTGTAGCGCGCTAGTGTAGCAATATTTACATGTAATTGTGGTAGCACGAATTGCCTCTGCCGCCCCTGTGATTTTAACGTTAATTCATTCATGAAATCAATCAGATTATCACCAGCTTTAATGAGACTGGTGTAGTGAAAGGGGGCGTTCATCAATCCTGCATCTTCTTCATAAATCAATAAATCAATAGAGTCACCAGTTAAATCTAAGCTTGCAGGAAAGTACCCCAAACACAGCATTTTTTTCATATTTATACCACAAAATCAAGGCGGTGAAATACTGGATCATTACTGCTTTCATCATAACAAAGCAATAAATCAAATGTCTCTAAATAGTATGCTACAATTCTTTCTGATAAAATCACACCATCTGTAGTAGTAGCATTGAATATATCATTATAATAATATCTGGTATTAACTCTAACTGGATGCACATCAAATTCATGTAAGTGCTTTCTGATAGTACCTGCTAGCATCAAACCATCATTATGAGCAAAAAATTCTGCAGAATATAATGTTTTACCTTTGTGGTTTTGGATGTTTTTTAATGCATTAATACATTCATCATAACCATTGATAGCGTTATTATTGAACCATAAATTCTTAAAGATCTTACCGTGATATAAACGCCCGCCGTTTTGCATTTCTGCTATAGCAGTGTTAATTTGTGTTTGTTCTGAGATGTATTTTGGTACTACAAAATTCCATTTCTGCAGCTGTTTTTCAACACATTCTTCATCATTAAGCTTAATTCTAACGCGTCCTAAAAGATCTGAATCATAATTCCAACCAATTACATGTGTTACACCATCATCTTTGAAAGCATGTGTTAATAGATATTTATCATGCTGCCCTTGCAGCAATGATGCAGGCTGTTGAGCGCCTAGAGCTAGAAAATATCTGTTTTTAAACAGCTCTGTATTGATTGGTTTGTATTGACTCTGCATATCAAAGACTATTGATTAACTATTTGTTAATGAATACTATATAGAGCGTTATCAAATGTCAACATCAAACGTAATATGTTTATGCTTAATGATGTTAAAACCAAATGAGGTACCTTCTAGATCTGGATTAAAGCGGTGTTTTACAATACTTACATGCTTATGAGGTACTGCTGTAGGCTTCTTACCCTCTACATTAGGTATCGCTTTAAACTTCTGTACTATTAACGCTATATATGCATATGTTTTAATTGCAGATCCACCATACATGTGTAATAAGTCCAGCTCTGGTGTTTTTTTGAAATCAATCTCTTTCACAGCCTGTACAATAAGTAATATTATGGTGTCAAAATTCTTAACCACTTCATTCAATTTCATCATTGAATCCTGTAAAAATTTTACATCATCACAAAGAAAATTAGCATGATCTATTACAATAAATTTATAACCTTGCTTTGCTAGAAATATTGCATAAATGTGGATCATATGCAGATTATGCAGTTTAGGCGTTACATATAGTAAATCTGTATTACTATGTTTATATAATTCTAATCTATCTATAACGATATATTTATCTTCTTCTAGTGAGAAAAAAGCAGCTTTTAACCCCTGTGCAGTAACATCTGCTACATACCGCGTTGATATAGATGTCTTACCAGTACCTGTCTCACCACCAATGATCATCAAGGTGCCTGTTTGTACCTCTCCTACACCTGGTAGCGCTACAGTAACTCTTTCAATCCTTTGATCACTTACTATTGGTAGAGCTTCTGAGAAATCTCTTTGTAATTGCTGTTTAAACAACACAGCATCACCAGTGTGTTTAGTGTGATCACGTGCTCTTAATCCACTATGAATTTTATAGATATATTCTTGTTTATATTCTGTAAAATGTAAATAAGTATCTTTCATTTGCTTTAAATCATCATGAGCCTTTTGTAAAAATTTAATGGTACCAGCGCGGTTATCATGTGAAATTGCTGCATAATAAGAGGCTTTCGCCTGTAACCATGTAGTAACGGTAATTTCTCCTCTGTCAACTAACGCTGCTAGCATGCAATAACAGTCAATATCTTCTTTTGCTGCTATAATAATACTCTTGAACAACACATCAATAATCATAAGATCTTTTTCATACAAAAATATTGCTGGTAATATTGCTAATGGTGAGCGTGAACCTAAAAATATTCTGTACATTTCTGATGATTCCTCTATGACTCTTTCATCACCAAACACCACATAACCATCACAGTGCTTTGCTGTAGCTTCTATTCCAGCAGTATCTAGATCTAGGGCGCTATCACCATCCTTCATATTACCAGCACCAAAGATAACTTCTACATCAAGAACACCAGTATTACAGTGCAGAGATATTTTTGATATTCCTTCAAGGACTTCTACTTTCTTGATTTCAGAGTGTTTTCCATTGATTACGGGGCGCCACACACCAGTAGCACCAATAATCCTGTATTTAGGTTCATTAGGCGCTATTTCTGTTTTAACAGGGCGGTTAGAGCTATCTAAATGAATGGCGCGTAAAGACACACCACACAGCTCTAATAATGTGTAATCTTTATAGATTGGAGCTACTAGATATAGATTATTATTATCTGTTTTACGTAAATAATAAGGTAATGATGTGTGATCTGCCTGAATTACACCAATATTCTCTGGAATACAATTCCTCTTAATATGCAGTAGATCTGCTATCAATAATGGATTGTAATCAAGTGCTGCTGCATAAATTGCATTATGATCTATACTAGATTTAAGGGGCTGGAATGAAGATGGATTGTGATTAGGCGCTGTACCTTCATCATCTGGTGGAAAACCTGCTATTTCTAGTGTTTTTCTTATAGCCTGAATCTTACTACAGTTATCATTGAATTGAATCCACCCCACTATATCTATAGTCTCATTGCTGCATTTAAAGCATTTAGCAGATGATTCTGTAGCTTTAAAGCCTGGATTGGTATTATCGTGTTCATGATGTGTAAATGGACACATGAAGCTGTATGTAGTACCAGATTTGCTGATAACAGGGCGGCTTTGTGCAATGAAATCATTCAACTTAATAGAGGCTTTTGCTTTGTGCAAATTGCTGGTGTTTATCATAAAAAATCAAGTTATTTATTTTGAACATTAAGTTAAAAAGAATCTAATGTAAATACAATTTTAATAAAATTTCTTCTAGATTTAGAAGGCGTCCATTCACTCTAACAGTAAAATTATCATCAATACTCAGATAGATATAACCGTAATCTGCAGCATCCTGTTTAATCAATTTCCTGCTAATTGAGAATGTTTTCTCATCTAGATGTAAAATACATTTCTTGACACCCCAGCGCCTTACTACACTTGACTTTAATCTGTACACCGCCCACATAAAACACCACAAACACTACACAAACGTTAGTATATTGAAAATAAATAACTTGACAAGTGCTAAAATTCTACACACAATACCACTATAACGATTATATTAGTAAGTGCAATCCATTGCATATTGCAGTAAACAAAAAAACACCTCTAATCACTTCCATATAGCATTAAGAAAAAATAGGCAATAGCCGATAAATTTTTTTTGTACATGCTTAGCCCGCCCCCACAGGTATCAATAAATCTTTAGGTGGAGCTTTTTTCTTTTTTTTTGTAAACCTCAGCATTGACCGCGTGCATCAATGTTTAAAGCACCGTGACATAGTTACGCGTTGAATAAATTTAGTCTTTAGGACTTTATCCACCGCTACATGTAATTTCATGATTTACACCGTAATATATAGTGAATATTATATAAGTTCCATATTGTATATTATGTAATTTTATGAATTTATCTGCATATTATGAACAAGCTCTTAGAGAAATCAGAGATGTTGAAGATAATATAGCACGTTCTTTAACCACCGTAACCAAAGACTATGTTATAGAAAAAGATGATGATATTAACATCATAGATTTCATTAAACACCCTTCTTACAAAATTGAAATACATGATGCAATAACAATAGAACACTTTAGATTTACAGAAGATATGATTGATAAAAATTATGCAGAAATGCAGGTGTTACTATTTAGATTGTATGTTTTAGTAGCG